>VSSQ01000368.1_pt1 | contig 35765 bp, 30 predicted proteins | sample 4763081 | NCBI WGS metagenome assembly VSSQ01 (sample SAMN12137344, study PRJNA551015) | bioreactor metagenome | isolation source: SDC9 anaerobic chlorinated ethene degrading culture | place: USA: Knoxville, Tennesee | collected 2015-01-01
GACGATACGGTAGATACAGGTCTTCCACCTCCGGCATCGTGGATGCATTTTTAATTTTCTCTTCAAGTTCAGGAGTGAGTTTTCCCTGTTCATTGATGCTTTCGAGAACTGCCGCTTTGCGTTTTTCAAGTTCGGTCAGCTGATGAAGCCTTGTCTTGATTGCAAGAATCTGTGTTTCATCCAGTGTGCCGGTCATTTCTTTCCGGTAACGGGCAATGAAAGGCACTGTGGCGCCTTCGTCGAGAAGTTTGATGGTGTTTACTACCTGTGTTGGCTTCAGGCCAAGCTCGAGACTGATAATATCGGTGAAAGATTTCATGTGTCAAAAATAGCAATTTTCGCTTTATTGAAAGTCATTACAAACACGTTTCTATGCAAGTTTTAATTACATTGGCTATAACGATGTTGAATCACGCGCTTATAGCCATTTAGAAATAGTACGTTTCCTTCTGAGAGAAAATAATTCAGCTCATCAGCCTGCTCCAGAGTCCAGACTCACCAAGATAATACATTTTCTTTCTAAAACATTCCAAAATAATTATCTTCGCAACTGAAATTGCAGAGCATATGAGTGACCAACTGAAAAAGAAAAGACAAATACCAAGTACATACGTTATTGTATTTACCATTATTCTGATCGCAGCAGCAGCCACCTGGTTCGTTCCCGGCGGCGCATTCGACCGGCAGAAAGTGATGGTGAACGGAGATGAACGCGATATCGTTGTGCAGGGCTCCTACCACGAAACAGAATCCAATCCGCAGAGCTGGGAAATACTTTCGTCGATCTACGACGGGTTTGTCGATAAAGCCGATATCATTGTGTTCATTCTTGTAATCGGTGCTTCGTTCTGGATCATCAACACTTCAAAAGCGCTCGACATCGGGATCATCAAGTTTCTTAACCGCGCCGAAAGACTCGAAAAATACAAAGTATTCAGAAAAATAGGTATCCGCAATCTGCTGATCGTGCTCATCATGCTCATGTTCTCCATATTCGGGGCGGTGTTCGGCATGAGCGAAGAAACGATTGCCTTTGTGATCATTTTTGTTCCGCTTTCTGTAAAAATGGGCTTTGACAGCATTGTAGGCGTCAGTATGTGTTTCGTGGGAGCTGCACTCGGATTTGCCGGTGCTCTTTTCAATCCTTTCACCATCGGAATCGCTCAGGGAATTGCACAGCTGCCTCTTTTTAGCGGACTCGAGTACCGCCTGTTCATGTGGATTGTGCTGAATATATTCGGAATTACCTACATCCTGATCTACGCCAACAAAATATACAAAAACCCGCAGCGATCCGTAGTTTACGAAACCGACGAATACTGGCGGAACCGCGCTGCCAGCGAGGAAAATCCTGTTGAGACCAAAGCCGGCGTGTCGGCTTGGGTCACGTTTTTCATTATCACTCTTTCGCTGGTTGCTTTCTGGATAAAATATCCGCTCACCGACATCAAGGTCGGCACCATGTCAATCACCATTCCGGCGCTTCCCATTCTGGCGGTTCTGTTCGTGATTCCCGGCATCTGGCTGCTGCTGCGGAAAAGCGTGCAGCTTTATATACTTCATATAATGCTGTTCACGACCATTTCGCTGGTGGTGGGCGTGCTCGGATTCAGCTGGAACATCCGTGAGATCGCGGCCCTCTTTTTCGGAATGGGCCTCATGGGCGGCATTGCTGCCAATTACCGGCCCAACGAATTCACCAAACATTTTCTCGACGGCGCCAAAGATATTTTTTCTGCCGCGCTGATCGTGGGTCTGGCCGGCGGTATTATCATCATCCTGCAGGAAGGCGGAATTGTTGATACATTGCTGAATTCGCTGTCGTCGCTGTTTTCGCACAACCGCTACACCGCTGTGAGCGGAATGTATGTGGTTCAGACCTCCATAAATCTGATCATGCCATCGGGCTCGGCCAAAGCGGCTCTCACCATGCCGCTGATGGCGCCGTTTTCCGATCTTATCGGCATTTCCCGACAGGCCTCGGTCATTGCCTATCAACTGGGCGACGGCATCACCAATATGATTACGCCGGTATCGGGCGTGTTGCTCGGTGTTTTAAGCATGGCCAGAATTCCGTACGAGCGCTGGTTCAAATGGGCCTGGAAATTCATTCTGATGCTGATCATTCTTGGCTTTTTATTGCTGATTCCGACGGTGACCTTGACGCTGAATGGCTTCTAAAATACGAAATCAGAAATACGAAATCAGAAATACGAACGAAAACAATTCAAGAAAATAAAATGAAAAGCGAGAAAAATAAGAATTATCCAACAGAGATTATCGCAGATTCTTGTGTAGAAGATAATAAAGGCAGATATCAAACAGAAGAGCGACTAGTGAATTTCTCCGTTTCTATTCTTGATTTCTGTCATGATTTCCCACACATTCATATTGCCGAGTATTTCTCTGATCAACTTTCACGAGCTTCAGTGTCAGCGGCATTGAATTATGGAGAGGCTCAGGCTGCGGAATCAACAAAGGACTTTATTCATAAAATGAAGATATCCTTGAAAGAACTCCGCGAAACGTTAGTATGTTTAAAAATCATTAACAGATCCAAATACTTTTCACAGATTAACAACGGTCAGGTAATTCAAAAAGAAGCAGAAGAACTTGTGTCCATATTTGTCGCAAGCATGCGCACTATTCATGCAAAACAAAACATCAACCCGAAATAGAATCTCAAATTTTACAAATCGCATTTCGTATCTCGTATTTCGTATCTCGTATTTCGTAAATCAAAACGCTCCCTTATCGTCGCCGCAGGCGCGCTTTCTGGCATCTTCGGTACCTTCGTATTTCAGGTCCACGGCTTTTTGCAGGTCTTCGCAGGCGCCTTTTTTGTCGCCGTTCAGGTCGCGGATGGCCCCTCTGTAATAATAGGCCCGGCCTGACTCAGGGCCGTATTTGATGGCTTTGTCGAGATCGTCGGTGGCAGCGGAATAGTTTTTCTTTTTGAAATAATAAACCCCGCGGCCCTCCCAAGCAAAGCCGTTTTTCGGATTGATGGTAATGATCTTGTTATAGTCGGTCAAAGCCGATGTTTCCTTGTTGGTGGCCACTTTGCTGTCGGCACGGTTGATATAGGCCTCTTCGAAATCCTTGTTGTACATCACCGCCTTGTTGTAATCGGCAATGGCCAGCTCATGCTGATTGGTGGCTGCGTAGCAGAGCCCGCGGGCGTTCCACAACAACGCATCTTTTGGCGCGTACGTGGTGAGCAACACGGTCAGATCCGAAATGGCGGTTTCGTATTGTTTCGCATCCATACATAGTTTGTAGCGGCGGCGATAGACATCTTCGCTGACAAATTTATTATTGATGGCTGACGTATAATCTTCGATGGCGACCTGAAACCGCTCAATCTTTTCCAGCAGAACACCGCGCCAATAGTAGGCTTCGCCATAGGTTTTGTTTTTGTCAATCACTTTGGAGAAATCGTTGAACGATTGTTCCTGCATGTCTTTGTTCAGATAGATTTTCCCTCGTGAAACCAATGTGGCCGGATCATCGGGCCGGATTTCAAGGATTTTGTTGTAGTCGGCCAGAGCCGCGTCGTTGTTGTTCTGTTCGGCATACCAGGCTGCACGCAGGATGTATGGGTCAGCTGATTTCGGACGGATGTTTACGGCCTGCGTAATGTCAGCCATGGCTTCTTTCATTTGTTTTGCATCCTTGTAATACAGCGCCCTGTAATAAAATGCAAAATAGAAATCCTTCTTTTTTGTCAGCGCCAGATTATAGTCGGCCAGCGCCAGATCCTTTTTGCCAAGCGCGAACTGGCAGCGGCCGCGATCGACGTATGCCTCGTAATAATACGGGCTGATTTCGATGCATTTGGTGAACAGCGGAATGGCTCCGGTATAATCCTTGGCGTTGAGTTTGGCGGTTCCTGCATCGTAATAATCGTTAGCGCTCTGCTGGGCGTTGAGCGAAATTGACAGAATCAGTGCTGCAAAAAAGAAAAACTGCTTCATCGTATATGATTGATATGCGAAAATAGGAAATTTTTCAAGGGAATTCAAGGTCTGGGTGAAAATCAACAAAAATAAGTCCGGTCTACAGAATGAGATCCCCAGACGGTACCGTCAGGGGAACTTGGATTCTTTTATTTTTGTTGTTTTTCATCGCGTAGCTAGCTGAAAATGGTGGACTAATCCTTCTGTCACCCTGAGTGTCCGCCGAAGGCGGATGTATCGAACGGGTGACTACTCATCAATAATGTCATACTTCGATACATCGCAAGCATAGTCGTGATTTTATGCTGCACCGAGCAACACTCAGTATGACAATCACTGTCACCCTGAGTGATTTTCGGAGCATAGCGGAGAAAATTGTATCGAACGGGTGACTACTCTTCAATAATGTCATACTTCGATACATTGCAAGCATAGTCGTGATTTTATGCTGCACCGAGCAACACTCAGTATGACAATCACTGTCACCCTGAGTGATTTTCGGAGCATAGCGGAGAAAATTGTATCGAACGGGTGACTACTCTTCAATAATGTCATACTTCGATACATTGCAAGCATAGTCGTGATTTTATGCTGCACCGAGCAACACTCAGTATGACAGGGACTACGCCCAACACATAAATCCGCCGCAAATTACCAGTCCAAAAAATCATACGTGATATTTATCAACCTGAAAAATGTCATGAAATGAAAAAATCGGAGGGGGCTTCCATTATCTTTACCGAATGAAAAAAGTCCACATTCGAATAATTATACTGACATTTCTGGTTTTGCTGATCGCAATCCCGTCATTCATGTTTCTGTCATGGTACTTTTCGCCACGGAAGACACTTAACGTTGTCATTGTGGACAAGACCGTGCTGAACACGAAATATCAGGAACACATGTCGTTCTACTGGGTGCTGCGGCAAAACAGATATGTAAAGTCTGACGGCTCCTTCTACAATTCCGAAAAGGATTATTACGGCTTTTTCCCCGACGGAAAAGGCGGTTACACAATAAACGATCTCGAAGAAAAAAGCAGGGAAGATCTGGTCCAACTGGCCGATGCCAACGACATGGTCTATTACACGGATCTTTACGGAATCTACCGCATTGAATGGCAGAACGAATATCCGCAGGCAAAGCCAGATGTGAAGCCCGGCCGCATGGGCGAAAGGTCCGAACTGATCTACGGCGGCATGTCGCAAAACGAACTGGAATTCCTCCGCATAATGAAAAGCCGCAAAAAGCTGATCATTAACGAATTCAACACGTTTGCCTCCCCTACTTCTCCCGAAATCAGAAAAGAATATGAAGAAGAGTTTGACATCACCTGGTCCGGTTGGGTAGGCCGCTATTTCGACAACCTGGATACCACCAACAACAATGAAATTCCGCTTTGGCTGATCCGCAATTATAAAGAGCAGAACAACGGCCAATGGCCATTCAAAAAATCAGGGATTGCCTTTGTTAGAAATGACGACCGGATTGTCATTCTGGAAAACGGAACCCATCTCAAAAACGAGGTTCCGCATATCCTGACCGGCACAGCAAATTCAGATTACTACAATGTCATCAGCGAAATAAAATATCCTTTCTGGTTTGACATATGCAGCAGCGGTGAATCAAACGAAATGGTTTCGGAATACAAAATCGAAACAAACGAAAAAGGCGATTCGATTCTGAAACAATGGGAAATCCCGGCGAACTTTCCGGCTGTGCTGAAGAATAAAGATTTCCCGTATTATTATTTTGCTGGTGATTTTTGTGACAATCCGATTTCAGTTTCATCTTCAAACTTCAGATTTGTTCAGAATTTTGATTTTTTGTTCTACCCTTCCGAAATCCGCGAGCGCAGCAGTTTCTTCTGGAAATTCTACCGTCCGATGCTGAATAAGATTCTTGATGATTATTACAATTCTCTGACAAAATGAACGATACCAACAAATACACGGTTGTTCTGTTTTCGATTGATCTTGTGTTCAATGAGATCATCCGGCGCATTCTGGATAAAACGGGAACAGACGCTGAACTCATCAACTACACCTCCTTTTCCGATGCCGGAAAGATTTCGGAGCAGGACAAGGTTGATCTGATTATTGTGAATGATGAAATCATCGGCACATCGAGTTATGAACTCATTTCGGTCCTGAGGCTGAAAAGACAGATCTCGTGTCCTTTCATTTATTTCGGGGTTTCCGAATACGATGGCGAAAGGAAAGCGCTTATGACCGGCGCCAATTTTTTCATCAGAAAACCATTCACTCCTGAATCCGTACTGGACACATTTCAGGGACTGATACAACTAAAGAAAGAAAAAGCATGAAAAGGTTTATCCTGTTTATAATACCGGTTTTCATTTCACTTTTTGTGATGGCACAGGTCAACACAGACTCCGTTTTCAACGAAGCCATACTTGATTCGCGCTCCGGCCGATACGATGCCGCCATTGAAAAAGCTGAAACCGTACTGAAAATCCATCCCGACCGCTACGATGTAATGGTGTTCGAAGCCAACTTGTATGCCTGGAAAGGAAACTATGAAAATGCTCTCAGCTTTGTAGACAAGGCTTATTCAATCAATCCGGGCTATGAAGAGCTCTACGATTCGTGGCTGAACATTCTGCTCTGGTCAAAGGACTACAGCCGGTTGCTCGAAGTATCTGAAATTGCAAAGCGGAACAACTACAGCAATCGCTACAACCTTGTTCTGAAACAATCGCAGGCATTTAAATTTCTGGGAGAATATGATGCCGGCATAGAACTCATTGAAAGCAATGAAAATTATCTTGATTCTGCAGCAGTGAAGCAACTGTACAACGAAATGCAGATGCTCAGCCGCGCCAACACATTGTCACTGTTCTATTCCATCGATCTGTTCGACAACAACAACCCCGGTCCGTTTCATCTGTCGTATGTTGATTACGCATTCAAAGTGAAAAAAACCACCTTTATTCCCCGGGTGAATTTTGCAAACCGCTTCAACACCAATGATGTTCAGGTAGAAGCAGATCTGTATCACACCTTCAGCAACGGGCATTATTTGTATCTCAACTACGGAGCCGGTATTTACAACAAACTTTTTCCCCAGCACCGGGCCGGACTGGAGTATTTCATGCCAGCATTCAATACCATGGAATTCAGTGTTGGCGCGCGTTTTCTAAATTCAGGAAATTACAATGTTGCTATTGCAACCGGACATATTGGCAAGTACTACAGAAACTGGTGGTTTTCCCTACGTCCCTACTACGTGATCCAGAAATCAAAAAATGCGCTTACAACTGTTTTCAACACGCGCTACTACGGAGAAAATCCCATCAACTTCTGGGGATTGGAACTGCTGTACGGCAATTCCCCTGACGATCGCTATTCCCTCTCGAATCCGGCAGAAAACCTGCTTCTGACCAATTACCGGATTAAACTTGAAAAGAACATTGCATTGTTCAGATACAATGAGCTGAGACTTTCTGCCGCATACGCCTACGAGGAATACACGGCCGGGAGTTTCAGAAACAGATACACACTCGAAATACTTTTCAAACACAAATTCTGAAATGTTTTTAGCAAAGACCATAAAATTCGCGCGGACCGCACTGAATAAACTGTTCTGGTTTATTGTCATTGCGTTGTATCTTGCGTTGTTCTACATCTTCTACTTTCCTGAAACAACAATTTCAGGCATTCATTTTACAAATCCCTTTTACGAATTCATTCAGCAGTTTCCCGGCTGGATTTATTTTGTTTTCTGTTTTATTGTTGTGTCGGTATCGTTCATTTTCATTTTCATCGCACGCAGCCTTTATTTCACGATTAAACGTGAGCGTGAAACCGCACAAAGGAAACGCTATTATAAATTCTTTTCCTACATCCTTACAAATTATTTTCTGTCGGATTATTTCAACACCGAAGCCCGCAAGCGGCGCCTGTTCAGAAAGGTAAAGCCCTATCTGAAAAAGCGTTCGCAACTGACTTCGTTTATTGAAGCACATCTGAAAATTCAGGAAACGCTGGCCATGGACCTCAGCGGAGAATTGTTGCACCTTATCGACAGGTTGCAACTGATGAAAAAAATCGAGTCGTTTCTCTATCAGGGCGAATTTGATGATAAAATTCTCGCCGTGAAAATAATTTCATACCTGAGGATCAACAGCAGCGATGAGCAGATTATGAAACTTGCCCGCAGCAAGAATGTAGCATTGAGAACCGAAGCATACGCCGCACTGATACGCTTGATGAAAAACGATGAATACCTGCTTCATTTCATTGGCGAAAAGTTTGAGCTTTCCATGCTAGACATCAACGTTATTGTGAATTCAGTTCTGAAAAATCAGAAAATCAATATTGATTACAAAGCCCTGCTATCGTTCAAAAATATCAACAAGAACAAACTCGGGTTGATTCTGGCGAAATACCGCTATTCAAGCAACACCGAAAACACGGCGCTGATCACCGGCTTCATCGGCAATTCCGATCCGGGAATCAGATTGCTGGCGTGGGATGCACTGCTGTCGGTCATTTCGATCAACGAAACAGCGGATCTGATCATTGAACGATTCGAAAATGAAACCGAAGAAATAAAACTTTTGATTCTTCAGAAATCCGAGATCATCACAGACAGCCGGATTTCAGCTTTTCTCAGCGAAGCCATCTACCGGCAACCGTTGCTGGTGAAGATTGAAACGCTGAGGATATTATTCAAAAGCGATATAAATCTGCTTGCAAAATTTGATGGTGTAACAGATGATGAACTTGCAAAGGCATACAAAGAAGTGTCCTGCGTATTCATTAATTAATTTCAGACAATCATGAATATTTTCTATGATATATTAAACTCGTTTTTCATGATTTATGGCTCATTTCTGTTTCTGAGCTATATTTTCATTTCCATTCTGTCGTCCGTCGATTTGTCTTTCTACATCAAGCGGTCGAAACACTTCAGGTTTAAATCGATGAAGGAATTCAAAGAGCTTCCTTCCATTTCGATCATTGCTCCGGCCTACAACGAAGAAAAATCGATCGTCGAAAACATCCGGAGCCTGCTCTCGCTCGATTATCCGAAGCTTGAAGTGATTGTTGTGAATGACGGAAGCACCGACAACAGCCTGCAGAAAGTAATTGAACATTACAGCCTGACGGAAGTTGATTACGCATCCAGCCCCACCTTCGAAACCGCTCGTATCAGGTGTATTTACAAATCGACCAACACCGCCTATTCGAATCTGATTTTTGTCGATAAGGAAAACGGAGGCAAGGCCGATGCATTGAATGCCGGCATCAATGTTTCCAGATCCGATTTGTTTTTGGCGCTTGATGTGGACTGCATTGTTGAGCACGACGCCATTCTGCGCATGGTGAAGCCGTTTATTGAAGCAAGTGATAAAAAGGTTATTGCTGCCGGAGGTGTTGTGCGTGTTGCCAATTCTTGCGAAATCAAAGAAGGACGGATTGTAAAGGTGAATTATCCGAAAAACCTGTGGGCAAAATTTCAGGTGCTCGAATATTTCAGGGCTTTCACCCTTGGACGCATGGCCTGGAGCCGTATCAACGGTCTGCTGATTATTTCGGGAGCCTTCGGGTTGTTCGATCGCAGAATTGCCATTGCCGCCGGAGGTTATGATGTGACAACCGTTGGCGAAGATTTCGAACTGGTGGTGAGAATGCGGAAATACATGCACCGCGTTGCAAAGCAGAAATACAAAGTGGCCTTCATTCCCGATCCGCTCTGCTGGACCGAAGTTCCATCGAAACTGAAAACACTGCGCAATCAGCGGAACCGCTGGACAAGAGGCTCCATCGACACCGTGCTGAAACACAAAAATCTGTTTCTCAATCCGAGGTATGGAAAAATGGGATTGCTGAGCTTCCCCTACTGGGTGTTTTTTGAATGGCTTGCACCGATTGTCGAAACGCTGGGTCTGACGTATTTTCTTTTTATGGTCATTTTCTCCACCGTAAACTACCCGGTTTTTATAATTCTTCTTATATTCGTTTTTTCATTCTCGTTGTTTTTCTCATCATTTGCTGTGTATTACGAAACGCGGATTTTCAACCGGTACAAAGGATATAAGTTTTTATTCTCCGTGTTTTTCATAGCAATGGCCGAGATACTCATTTATCACCCTATGAATGTGTATTATTCGCTGCTGGGAAATTATTCCTATTTCATAAAAAGAGATAAGAAAGGCTGGGGAAAAATGACAAGAACTTCGTTTGATAAATAAAAAAACATAGTATGGAAAACTGGACAGACAGTTATTTGCTTGGAATTGATGAAATTGACAAACAGCACCGCGGCTTTTTCGAACTGTGGGAAAATGAATGCAGGAACGCTGATCTGAACAACTATGATCAGTTGAAAAGCATTATCGATAAACTGGAAAGTTATATTCTGGAGCATTTCAGAACAGAGGAAGATTTGCTCAGAAAATCGGGCTATGCTGATATTGAAAGCCATATTGCCCAGCACGGATTTTTCATCCAGAAAGTTTCGGAAATGAAGCTGGAACTGAATTATAAAAACATGTTGTTGTTTGAAAAACTGACAATGTTCATCAAGAAATGGTTTGTCAGCCATATCATGCAGACGGACCGCAAATACAGGGATGATGTTATGAAATATCTTTCGGAAAATTCAAGATGAAATCAATCGGAATAATTTTCGCGCTGTTGCTGATGCTTCTGGCAAACCCCTCTTATTGCCAGCCGGTTCCCTATTCGACAGACAATACTCATCTGACGATCTGGAACGGGACCGAATATGTTCCGTTTTTCATCAAAGGAACAAACCTCGGAATCTCTGTTCCGGGGACATTTCCCGGTGAGCTGGCAGCCACCCGGTCGGAGTATGCGAAGTGGTTCACCGAAATAAAAGATGCCGGTTTTAACTGCATCAGGCTCTACACGCTGCACTTCCCTTCGTTTTACGAAGTCCTTGATTCCTTCAATCTGCAGAATCCGCAGAATCCGCTGCTGTTTATGCAGGGCGTATGGCTGAATGAAGAGTTGACGGGATATGCGAACGATCTGACATTTCTGACCGATACGTTTTATGCCGAGATTGAAGAAAATGTTGACTGCGTGCATGGCAACAGGACAATTCCAGTGAGACAGGGAAAGGCATACGGGACCTATTCGTCCGACGCATCGAAATGGTGCCTGGCCTATATCATCGGCAGGGAAGTTTTTCCTGATGAAATTCTCACCACAAATGCAAACAATCCGGGAATGACCGGTTTTTCGGGCAATCATTTTTCCATCGCCGGTGCCACCGCATCTGAAACATGGATCACCGGATCGCTTGATCATTTAGTGACCTATGAAAATGCGGGCTACAACACCCAGCGGCCTGTAAGCATGTCGAGCTGGCCGACGCTCGATCCGCTCACACATCCCGAAGAAATGAACCATGACGAAGATACCGCATCGGTTGATCTGTCGAAAATTTCAATTGTCGATGCGCCTGCAGGACTTTTCATCAGCTACCATGCCTATCCATATTATCCCGATTTTATAAGCGAACAATCCGATTATCTGACGTGGTTTGACAATTACGGATCAAACAGCTATCTGGGATACCTCAATGCACTTAAAGCACATTATCCCGATTATCCGCTGATAATTGCCGAATGCGGTGTTCCGTCGAGCTGGGGCATTGCGCATTATTCATCATCAGGGATGAACCACGGCGGCTTTGATGAAACCGGACAGGGCGAAACCAATATCCGCATCCTGAAAACGATTGAAAGTTCCGGTTGTGGCGGGGGTATCCATTTTTCTTGGATTGATGAATGGTTCAAACGGACATGGATTACTGATCCGTTGGATTACATACCCGAAAGCCGTGTCAGATGGCACAATATTGAAGCTGCCGAACAGAATTTCGGTCTGACGCGTTTTATGAAAACACCTGCCATGCAGAGCCTGGCTTCGTTTGGCAGTCTTTCGCCTGTTACAGAAATAAAAGCTGATGCTAATTATTCGTTTTTTGAAATGGAAATCGGATTACTGAATCCTTTGAACATCCCCGATGAAATGTGGATTGCACTGGATACATATGCAGACAATCTTGGCGAATCGCAGTTGCCCAATGGTACTGTCATTCCGCACCGTTCCGAATTTTCGCTTCATATTACAAATTATTCAGCTGATCTTTATGTAACACAAGCATACGATACTTACGGAATATGGCATCACATCTCAGATCCCATGCAGATGTACCATTCCATTGCCAGCGACGGTGCTCCGTGGTATATTGTGAGATGGAAGAACAACAGCGGGTATTCGGCCGTTCAATATGTTGGCAGTTTACAGGTCAATTACAGTTTTCAGAATCCTTCGTCGAAAGATGCCATAACCATTTATGACGATAAAATCGCAATCAGGCTTCCCTGGAGTCTGCTTAATGTAGTTGCTCCCGACCAGCTGAAAGTTTTGAACGATAATCGCCTGACACCTGCTACAGAAGACACCGTAACGGACGGAATAAATATCGCTGTGTGGTACGACAGTGTCTGGGTAACCACTCCGGACCGGTTTCTGTGGAATACATGGAGCACTGTGAGTGCAGATTCATTGATTGACACGCTGAAGACATCGTACTTTGTAATGAAAGACCGCTTGCCTGAGTTCAACACTCCTGCTGTGGCGGTCCGTGACTCCTTTGAATTTGTTGATGAGTTTTATCCGGTGACTGTTGCATCGGTTGACGGCGTTCTGAAAAACGATTTCGATCTCGACGGATCGCTGCTGGTTGCCTTGATTACACAGCCTCCGGCCAACGGGCAGGTGCAGCTTAACAACGATGGTTCATTCGTCTATTATCCATTTGCCGCATTCAACGGCGTCGATTCATTCAGGTATTGTCTGTTCGACGGCTACAGCCTTTCTGCTGAAAACAGCGCTGTGCTGACCGTTTCGGGCAACACGGGTCTGGGTGATGTTGCAAAAGCCGATGAAGCATTTATCCATGTGTTTCCCAATCCGGCTGAGTCGTATGTCAATATCGAAACATCAGACATCTTTGATGAAATAAAAATCTTTGATTCCAACGGGCAACTTGTTTCTTCGTCAGCGTATGGAAGCCGCATGCATTCTGTCGATGTGAAGAATCTGAATGAAGGTGTGTATTATATTGTTGGCTTGTACAGGGACAAATATTATACTGCACGGTTTATGAAAATGTGACGAAGTGAATTTCGCTGATTCTGTTGCTAAGCAATAAGAGGAAATCATTGATATCCAATAACACTCACAATAAAAAACTCAATATTTTTACGCTCCATTCCACTGATTTTATTCACGCTTTTTATCTAAGGCGGAAGTTTGGCAAGCATTGTCAATTATTTTGAGTATTCGGTCTGAATGCATGGATTCCGGCTGGATGAAACGATTTTATCACATATGGGTGATTGAAATATGAGTGAGAGAAGCACAAATTTCAGAAAAAGAAAACAGCGCTTCTCAGGCGGTTTTTGGCAAAAAATTCGGGGCGCCGCTTTGAATTTTGTGCCAAAAACGCTGCTGCGGGCTGGGTTTTTTTGTAGTTTAGCTATGCGAAAATTGAATCTTCCGATATTTGGTTTTCACATTTGACAATTATGAACTTTGGCTTTTACAAAACTTTTCTGACGCTGCTTTCAGTGGTTCTTGTTTTCAGTTCCTGTAAAAAGGACACCGTAGAAAAACGCATTTTCGAAACATCATTCGAAAGTGTTGCCGATTTTGACGGATTCTACATCACCCCGCAAGGCTATCTGAACACAAGCTACCATGAGCTGAATGACTCCATTGTCAGAACCGGCACTTATTCGCACAAAGCATGGATAACCGGGGCCAATGCACCGTCAACCGCAACGCAGAACAACAACCACCGGGCATATCCGACTGTTCAGCTTTATAAAACTGAAAGCGGATCATTTACGACTCCTTGCTACATTACCTTCTGGGTCTGGCTTGACATGGAGCTCCATGCAGACACAACCGGCGGAGAGGACGACTGGTTCAGCTTTGCCACTTTCACCAGCGATGAGTCGGACAACTGGAACCGCACCGTGCTGGTAAATCTTAGTCATGACGGAATTGTTCATCTGATGCATGTGCCGCTGCAAAACCAGCAGGATCACATTTTTCAGGCAACGGATATTTATTTTCCACAGCGTGAATGGGTGGAAATAAAAGTGTATCTCGACTTCGGTGACAACGCTTATGCAAAGGTGTGGCAAAACGGACAACTCGTTTCATGGGCCAGCGTGGACGGTATTGAAAACAAACTGTCGCAGGCTCATTTCGGCCTGTACTGCCCTCCCGGAATGGGCTCCGGTGTTGTTTACAATGATGATCTTGTGATTGAGATGGTGGATGTAGAATAGATTAATTTGAACAAGCAATTATTGAAAAAATATCTCAAGGCAATCAATCGCGATAAAACTGACGACCTTCCATAGTCCGGAATAAAATGGAGGTCATGGAAGAGTCGGATGCTGAGACCGCTCACCAACTATTCCAAGTTCCGAGGCTGGGTGTAGTCTTTTAGTTTTTTCTGCAGGGTTTAGTCTTGAAGACTAAACCCAACAAATCATTTTTTAAGATTACACCCAACGATGTAAATATGGAATGTTGGATTGGTTGAAATAGTTGATGATCTTTTTGAAAAAAATCATTCCGGCCGGCCGACAATAATAATATTCATTGACCGAACAGCATAAGGCAGATCCGTGATGCCGGTTCCGGTAATATCCATCCAGCGCAGGCGCGTGAGCTCATCAAAAAACGAAGGAAAACTGCTGATGCCGGTGTAAGCAATATTCAGACTTTCAAGATTTGTCAACTCGTTGAAGAATGCAGGAAAACTGGTGACTCCTGTGTAACTCATATCAAGCTCACGCAACGATGAAAGCTCCTGAAAAAATGCAGGGAAAGATTTGATGGAATTTCCGGATAAATCAAGAACTTCCAGATTCTTGAAACTATTGAAATACGCAGGAAAATCAGTGAATTTATTATTCTCGGCAACCAGCACTTCCAATTGTTTCAGATCGCTGAAAAACGGCGGCCACGAGCTGAAATTGTTGTCGCTGATATATAGCTCCCTGAGATTTTTCATGTTGCTGAAAAATGCCGGCCATGAATCAAGATGCTGACCACGAATGTCGAGCACAATAACCTCTTCGGGATTTTTCAGGGCAGCATTCAGGTTGTAATAAACTCCGGCATTGTCCGGAACATAATTATTCTGTCCGGCCGGCTGATTGTTGTTGTATTGTCCTGAATTGTTGTTCGTGCCCGTGTTTCCGTTTCCGGAATTGTTGTAAGACTGATCAGAAGGGATGCCGGCGTTGGCATCGTGCATCACCAGAATGGAACCGATGTTGTTGTTCCATGCTGCATAGTTGTCAATCGCAGACCAGTTATTGTCAATGACAAGATAGTGTCCGCGGAATCCGGTTTCATCAAAAATGATCAGCCATGTTCCGGCAGGAACACTGATTGAACCGATACGGTTGTTGAAAACATCGGAAAGTCCTTCGGGATTCCAGTGACCGAAAAGTGTTCGAGACTCGCCCGTAAAGTTTTCATTGTCGTAAACAACCACGGCATCGTTCTGAGCAATACCGGACGCAGATAGCAATGCAAACAGGATTAGAATGGAGAGATTTTTCATGGTGGCGGATTTTGGAGTATGCTACTGCGAAGTTAGGAAACTTCGAACGAATTTTTGGAAAATTTTCAGGGCGCTTCGCAAAAGTCAGGCCATGGAAGAGTTACGAAGTTGAGAAACTTCGTACAACTCTCTCAAAAGCCTGTATATTATTGTATATTTGCATATTATGTCGCAATATCATTTTCACGGGAAGCTGCAGGAGCTTATTGAACATGCGGAGTCGGGTACCAGGTCTGATGTCGATATTATTTTCTCGCATCTGACTGCATCATCGGATTTTGCCACGACCCGGTTTGTCGATTTCGCCCTGAGTGTGGTTGAATCAGAAGCCGGAAAAGAAAGAATCCGTTTTTACCTGTTTCACGGAAAGCAGATCCAACGCAATTATGCAAGCTTGTATTTCAACCGGCTCGGTGAATGGGAAATCGTAAAAGAAGCATTCGATCAGGGATTGATTGATGAGGTACAGGCGTTTGCACGATGAAATTGAAGACAGCAGATAAATTGACTGAGTGTGAAGTTTTTGCCCGACAGAAAAACCCCAATACTTATTTCTTCAACCGCTTATCGGAAATAATGTAAAAAAAGTAACTTTACATCTGATTCACCGTCTTGAAAAAACAATAATCAAAAAAGCTAAGAGTGCTTTTTATTAATACTGAAAACATGAAGAAACTCATTCAAAAGATTTCGTTCTTATTACTTCTGACATGCATCATCAGCATTGCAACTGTTGAAGCGCAGGAAAGTAAATTGCCGGTGTTTATCACCGACAGCCTGGATAATTACATCAAAACAGCCATTGCCGATTGGAATATTCCGGGTGCTGCTGTAGCTGTTGTGAAAGACGGAAATGTGGTTTTCATGAAAGGATACGGCGTGACAGAAGCCGGAGGCAAAGAACCCGTTGATGAGAACACGCTGTTCATGATCGGATCAAACACAAAGGCTTTTACAGCCACGGCCTTATCAATACTTCAGGAATCAGGGCAGATGTCGATGAATGATAAAGTTATCAGGTGGATGCCCGAATTCCGGCTCTGCGACTCGTTGGCCACAGCTGATCTGAGAATCTGTGACTTGCTTTCGCACCGGATCGGTTTCGAAACATTCCAGGGTGATTTCACTTATTGGACTTCGAATCTGACCAGAGCGCAAATCATCGGGAAAATGGCACTGATACATGCACCTTATCCTATCCGCACAACCTGGGGTTATTGCAATGCTGCATTTGTTACAGCCGGAGAGCTGATCCCAAGAATAACCGGACGAAAATGGGAAGAAGTTGTCAGGGACAGTATTCTGAAACCCTTGCAGATGGACCGCACAATTATTATGTCGTCCGAAATGAAAGACGTAAAAAATATTGCTTATCCCCACACTATCATCGACAACAAAATTGCACGAGTGAAATATGCCAATCTCGATAATCTGGCTGCAGCCGGAAGCATTGTGTCTAGCGCATCGGACATGAGTCACTGGTTGCTGGCACAGCTTGCAATGGGGAAATACAACAACAAGCAAGTCATTCCGTCCGGAGCATTGCAGACTATCCGGAAACCCTATTCAATTATTACTTCCGATCCTGCCGATGACAGACTTTCTCATTTTTACCTTTACGGACTGGGTCTGTCGATCAACGATCTGAACGGTGAAATCCTGTATTCACATACCGGCGGCGTCGACGGATTTCTTTCCTGCGTCATGTTCATGCCTGAAGAGCAACTGGGAATTGTGGTTCTGACCAATTCCGATCAGAATGGCTTGTACAACACCCTTGCAAGTGAAATAAGGGATTCCTTTCTGGGTCTGCCATTCAAAAATTACAGCGGCCGATCGCTTGCGCGTTTCAGAATGAATCAGACCGAAAGTACACGCGTCCTTGATTCACTGCGCAGCATTGTCGCTCTGGGCAACAAGCCAATATTGCCGCTCAGCAGTTTCACAGGCCGATATACAAATGAATTGTATGGCGACATTTTTATCAATATCGAAAAAGATCAGCTTGTGATTTCATTTTCGAATCATCCGGACATGAAAGCGATGCTGCAATATATTGATAACAACAGCTTTCTGTGTACCTACAGCAATCCTGAAATGGGCATAGTGGAAATGCCGTTCAGACTTACCGACGGAAAAGTGAGCGGACTTACATTACGGGTAAGTGATTTCGTTGAATTTCTGCCGTACGAATTCCAAAAGGCAGATTAATGCTACATCTGAAACAAAACAACTTCATAATATGAACTTTGCAGAACTTGCTTCAAAGCGCCAGAGTGATCGCAAATACACCGATTCGCCGGTTGAAAAAGAAAAGCTTCAGCAATGCATAGAAACCACCCGCATCGCTCCATCGGCCAACAATTCGCAGCCATGGAAATTCATTGTAGTGGATGATCCTGAACTGACTCGCAAAGTTGCCGATTGTGCAGCAAGTCTGGGTATGAACGGATTTGTAAAACAGGCGCCGGTAATGGTTGCCGTTGTGCTTGAAAAAATGAACTTGCTTTCAAAAATCGGCAGTGTTATCAGAGACAAAGAGTTTTCGCTGCTTGATATCGGCATAGCGGTGAATCAGTTCTGTCTGCAGGCTGCCGAGCTTGGTCTTGGCACTTGCATTATTGGCTGGTTCAATGAAAAGGAAACAAAAAAACTGCTGAGCATTCCATCCGGGAAACGTGTCCCCTTGCTTATTTCCGTGGGTTATCCGGCCGGAGTCACGCGCGTAAAAGTTCGGAAGCCGCTGAATGAGATGAGTGCATGGAATAAGTATTGAAAAATGCGGAGAACATTCGTACAATGCTGGCTGGGAAAATTAAGGATGCATGCGAGGAAAATACTTCGCATAACTGTCGTTTTGTGGTGCATGCGAAGTGGATACGCCGTATAATTGTTTGTTTATTTTTAATTTGCTGATGAAATAGGACTGTGTTTCTTCAGAAGCATTGTAAACGCTGCTTCATGAAGAAATTTCTTTTATGATTGATTTATTCATCTCAATTCATTAACAAAAATATCTATATATTTACAATCAAATTTTTCAGGCTGCCGGATAGCTGATTATAGCAAAGGTGTTTTTTCAATCAGCACAGGCAGGAATAATTAATTAAAACACAATCAGATGAATTACTACGACTGGCCAAAAATTGTGAGCGGATACGACAACAATGAATTGAAAAGAATCCTGAGGGAACAAAGCAAAGAACCCAAAGAAAAGGTAGAAGCATCGAGACAGGAATTGATCAAACGTGGGTTGCTGGATGCCGAAAAGAATGTATTCATACCCAAATCAGATGAGCATCTGGTAAAAAACCTCGAAGATGTCTGGGGAAGAACCAGGTCGAATTCGAATAACGCGAAGCTTGCCAAATCAGGAATTATTATGGTTATGGCTGTTTCTGCCGCCATGATGCTGATTTCTATATTTATGGGTGGAAGCGGATTAACCAATGCACGGAACAATATTTTAATACTTCTGGTTCTGAGCTCTTTATCATTACTTGCCACCTTGTTTTCAATTGTTGCATTTCTCGTTTGGTTTTACAACATCTATGACAATCTGGGCAGAAGGCTCAAAGTAACAGATAGCACCAAGGGATGGGCCATCGGAGCATGGTTTGTTCCAATCCTGAATCTATTCAAACCATACAATATGATGGATGAAGTAAACAGCAAAACAAACCTGATATTGAAAGTACGGAAAATTGAAACTGCTGAGGAAAAATCATCCTGGATTGGTTTATGGTGGGCCACATTTATAGTTGCCGGGGTTCTGTCAGGCGTCAATTCCAATCTGAACAACGGGGGACTTCAGAATCTGGCCAGTGCCCCTTTTTCCGGCTTCATGTCATTTCTTTACTTTTTTGATATTGTGAAAGGTGTATTTGCCATAATGATGATCAATAATTTCAACGCAAAGGAAGAGCTTCTGTTTGAGAGCGAAACGGCCATATCAGCTTCGCAGACACTGAGCACACAGGAATAAAAAGGATTTTTATGAAAAAAATGATTGTTTTCAAAAGCTATCTGGAAGCAGATCTGGCTGAAAATGATATCAGTGTATTAAACGAAAACAATATCCCGTACGAAATTGAAGATAATACAAGAGCTGTTCAGGATTTCCTGATCGGAATGGATACCAGCCCGAAATTGTTGCTAAAATTATTTTCTGATGATTTTCTTAGAGCACGTCAGTTACTTTCGGAGAAAGCCTCTGAAAACTTAGGCAATGCAGGTCTGGATTATTATCTGTATTCCTTTGATAATGATGAGTTGCTTGAAATTGTTCAGGAGCAGGATTCTTGGGATGAATTTGATGTTCAACTGGCAAAAAAGATACTGACCGGCAGAGGTATTGAAATTTCTGAAACACTTGAAAACACTTTCAAAGAGAAGCGAAAAAAAGATCTTTCGAAGAAAGAAAAAGGAAATCATGCATGGATTGTTGTTGGCTATATTTCTTCAATGCTTGGAGGATTGCTTGGTATTATAATCGGTATTTGGTTCTGGAAAGGAAAGCGCACATTACCAAATGGTAAAAGAATGTACATTTTCGAGGAAAATGCCCGCATTCACGGTCTTTATATCACAATAACGGGAATTGCAGCGGTGTTTGTGTATCTGTTTGTTATACCAATGTTCAGCTGACTTATTCTCTTTATCAACCTAATCAAACAATGAAAAAACAAATAATTTCCTGGCTCAGCGAAATTGAAAAACGCGACGGAAGGCCGCCGGAAGGTGTGATTGCCTTCAATTTCGGACTGATAGAAAGCAACAAGGGATACCAGATGTATCTTGTCGGAGCTTATGAGTATTCAGAGGATAATGATGACTGGGCCTGCATTGAACCCCCTGTTAAGCCTTACCGATATTTACGACTTCCTGAAAAAATTCAGTCGTTGCCATGGGAGTACGCGCTGGATTTCTGCATCAACACGCTGACTGAAATGGATGAAGAAAATATGTTTGACGGGACTGTTCTGAAAGATGCATTGGCCATTACGACCGGGTTTGATGACGGCGAGCTGATTAAGATAAGATAGGATGCTGAGGTGGAGCATGCGAAGTAAATACTTCGCATAACTGTCGGTTGGAGAGAATTCTACGCGGAGAATATTTTTTGAAATTTGGATTGCTGATTTTGACCAATTATGATATTGACTCGTCTTATGTTTCTTTTGGTGCTTATATCCTTTTTTCTGTATTCATGCAATCACTACATCCAATGCAAAATTGCTGAGATAATGGCCTCTGGCAGGAATGCTCAGATGACAAGTGTTCTGATAGAAAACTACTATCAATACAAGCATATTCAGCTGATTCAGGAAGATGAATGTGATGAAGATGAAAATGTATACGAAATGCCAATTCAGGAAGCCATAATTGAAAGTAAAATTATTGAAGGGAAATCCCTGAGTGCGGTCTTTTCTTTTGCAGGAAATTGTTGTTCAGATTATCGCGGAGATTACACTATTTCAGACCAAACAATTACGTTTAGCATGATTTTACTCAACGATGATGTGTGCGATTGCTTATGTGTATATAGATATGAGCTCCAAATCAAAGATTTACCTGATCAGGTTAATAACCTTGAAATAAAATTTCAATAAGGAAATTATGAAATACATTTTTGCATTCCTAATAGTTTCCTTTGCCTTTACTTCCTGCAACAAAAAGAAAGCCGTTGAAAATTCTTCAAAAACTAAACCACAAGCTGACAAAATAATTCAGGACTCAACCAATATTCTCGGAGATAAAATTATTATTTCAGAAACAACAGATTTGAACGGACTTACAAGTCCGGATACAATATTTCTGGTTGCCGAGTTTGATGACAGTTCTGAAGCATCCATATATATCAACAACGCGCACCTGCAGTTGCTTCTCCTGAATTGCAGAAACTACTATTTCCCGGGGAAATCAAAACAGTTTGTTGTATATTCAAAGAAACGCCCAACCGGAAGTTCACCTGAAAAAACCATTTACAAAATAAGACCGGATAATTTCACCGACGATAAAAACCTTGCTCCTGAAGAACTTGACAGCGCATATAAAAATTACAAGGTTATTAAACTTGCGGAAAATCTGTATTGTATCCGTCCAAAAAAATATTACGATTATGCGAGGGCGTTCAGCAGACTGATCTTGTTTGACCAAAACGCTGAACAAAAACATGCAATTACTATCAACGATTTTGAATTGACTGATTTTGAGATTACCAATACGGGCTATGTACTCGGAATGAATGATTTCGGGCTTGGCTCAGCCCAATTGTTTACGGATACTACGTATTCAATACGGATTGTGTGGTTGGACAAGCAGTTGAATATTACCGGCAATTATCAGGCTTTTCTGGAAAGCACCCAGCTTGATTCAGTTAAACAAACCCCGCAGGGATTAATTGCCACATTCGAATTACATGTAGGCTGTGATGAGTGTGAAAATGGTTATGTTTTATACGATGTTTTATTCAATAACAGATTCTGGCCTGTTTCAGTTAAAGTAAAACAACATCCATCAAAACAGAAAATAAATGAACCGGCCTTGCTTGACTCCCTAAAAAAAAGCCATTTCAGTGTGTCAGCCGATCTGATGACAAAACGCTGAGGTGGAGCATGCGAAGTGAATACTTCGCATAACTGCTGGGGGGGTCGGAGATATTTTTAGCTGGTTTCAGACAAATCGCCTACCTTTGGTATTCACAACATCATTCTAAAAAACTGAACGTCAATGCATACAAGCCACATCTCAAAAAAGGAACTCAAAAGCTGGGAAACCATAAAAGGCCACGAGATCAGAAAAGGCGTCTTTGCTCTCATTCAGAAAAATCATCCCGATTTCAATCAGGATTCAGTCATTTCAATTGATGAGCTGAATCAATACAGGCGTTTGTATCTCACAGCCATCGTTGAACAGGAAAAAGGTGATTTGTCGCAGATCGATCAGGATGTGCTGAAATCGGTAAACGACAATTCTTTCCTATCCGAAAACCTTGAACCTGATATGGATTCAAAGCTGACCCTCGGTCAGAAAATTGCAGACAAAATAGCTGTATTCGGTGGCAGCTGGACATTCATTATTTCATTTTTCAGCGTACTGTTGCTATGGATGTTGACCAATGTTGTCATACTCACAGCCAAACCATTTGATCCGTATCCCTTCATTCTGCTGAATCTTGTGCTTTCATGCCTGGCAGCCATTCAGGCTCCTATTATCATGATGAGTCAGAACCGGCAGGAACAGAAAGATCGTCAGCGTGCTGAACACGACTATAAAATCAATCTGAAAGCTGAAATGGAAATCAAATTATTGAATGAGAAAATTGATTACCTGATGGTGAATCAGAATAAAAAACTCGTTGAAATTCAGGAAATGCAGATTGACTATCTCGAAGACCTGATGCGGGAAATCAGAAGTAAGTAGTGAGCAGTGAATAGCAAACTCACACAACACTCATAACTTTCCTCAAACAGTAAAAATTACTTCAGCTGCTGCAATGGCTTCATTCAGGCCTTCCTTATTCGTGCCGCCGGCTGATGCCAGGAAAGGCTGACCACCGCCACCCCCGTTGATGGGCTTTGCTATTTCGCGGATGAGTTGTCCGGCATTCCAGCCTTTTTCTTTCACAAGCTTATCCGAAATCAAAAGTGTAATTCCTGCCTTTTCGCCATTGGCGGAACAAAGTACGGCCACCAGATTGTCGCTCAGCGTGCGGAGTCCGAATGCAATGTCCTTGAGATCTCCGGTCGGTACATCGAGAATTTTTCCAAGAAATTGTATTCCAGCAACATCTTTGGCTTCGGCCAGCAGAGCCGGCGCCAGCGCAACAAGTTTTTCCTTTTTCAGCGCCTCGGTTTCTTTCTGAAGAGCAGCCAGTTTCTCATTCAATTCAACGACTGCCTGCACCGGGTCCTTGCCTTTGAAAATTTCTTTCAGTCCGCGCAGTTGCTCATCCATCTTTTCGATCAGCTCTTCGGCAGGCACGCCCGAAACAGCTTCAATACGCCGGACACCGGCAGCAATGGCGCTTTCGGACACAATTTTGAAATATCCGATCATTCCGGTCGACGGAATATGTGTTCCTCCGCAAAGCTCAATGCTGCTTCCAAAGCGGATCACACGAACTTTATCCCCGTATTTTTCGCCGAACAATGCCATGGCACCCATGGCCAAAGCCTCTTCCTGCTTCATTTCGCGATGTTCATCAAGGGCAATGTTCTCACGAATTTTTTCATTCACCATTCGCTCAACATTCAGAATTTCTTCGTTACTGAGTTTCTGAAAATGCGAGAAATCGAAACGCAGATATTCAGGCGAAACCAACGAACCTTTCTGCTCGACATGCGTTCCGAGAACTGCTCGCAGAGCTTCGTGCAACAAGTGAGTGGCGGAATGGTTCCGCATCGTGCTCATGCGGTTGTCAGCATTCACAGATGCTTTGAAAACGGCCTTCGGATCTTCGGGCAATGTGTCGGCAACGTGAATGATCAGGCGGTTTTCCTTAATGGTATTAATGATTTCTATTTCATCCTTTTCCGATTTCAGCATGCCGCTGTCGCCCACCTGACCGCCGCTTTCGGCATAGAAAGGAGTTTTGTCGAGCACAATCTGAAAGATCGTTTTGCCTTTTTGCTCCACTGAACGATAGCGTGCAATGCGCACTTCTTCTGAAAGATGATCGTATCCGGTGAATTCGGTAACGACATCCGGAATAATCTCCACCCAATCACCGGCAGCAACGGCTGCATCCTTGCGGCTGCGGTTCTTTTGCTCTTCGAGTAATTTATTGAATTCTTCAATCTGCACATCCAGCCCGCGCTCTCTGGCCATGAGCAATGTCAGGTCAATCGGGAAGCCGTAGGTGTCGTATAATTCAAAGGCAAATCTGCCATCAATGGATTTGTTTCCGGCCAGCTTTGAAACATAATTTTCAAATTTATCAACACCTATAGACAATGTTCTCAAAAAGGATTTTTCCTCTTCAATAATTACGTTAGAAATTAATGATAACTGTTTTGGTATTTCAGGAAACTGATTCCCCATTTGGTCACTCAATGTAAAAAGTAGTTTATACATAAATGGGGCTTGCAATCCAAGGAATGAATATCCGTAACGCACCGCTCTGCGAAGAATGCGGCGGATGACATAACCGGCCTTGGCATTGGAAGGCAGCTGACCATCAGCGATAGCAAAGCTTACAGCCCGCATGTGATCAGCAATGACACGCATCGCAATGTCTTTCTTTTCGTCTTTGCCATATTCAATTCCGCAGAGAGAACTGATTTCAGCAATCAGCGGAGTAAATACATCGGTGTCGTAGTTGGAGGATTTTCCCTGGACCGCGCGCACCAGTCGTTCGAAACCCATTCCTGTGTCGACATGTTTGGCAGGCAGTGGCTCCAGTTTGCCAGAAGCATTGCGGTTATACTGAATAAATACAAGGTTCCAGATTTCAATCACCTGCGGATGATCGTTGTTGACCAGCGTTTTTCCATCAACAGCTGTACGCTCCGCATCCGGACGCAGGTCAATATGAATTTCGGAACAGGGTCCGCAAGGTCCGGTATCGCCCATTTCCCAGAAATTGTCTTTTTTTGATCCGGGCAAAATGCGGTCTTCGGCAATGTGCTGTTTCCAGAAATCGCTTGCTTCGGAATCAGGATCAAGGCTTTCGTGTGCGTCGCCGCCAAAATAAGTTACGTACAGCCGGTCCTTATCGAGTTTCATTTTCTCCGTCAGGAATTCCCAGCCCCAGGCAATGGCTTCTTTTTTGAAATAATCACCGAATGACCAGTTACCAAGCATTTCGAACATTGTATGATGATAAGTATCGATGCCGACTTCTTCCAGATCGTTGTGTTTTCCCGACACGCGAAGGCATTTCTGAGTATCGGCCACCCGCTTGCTTTTCGGAATTTCGTTGCCGAGAAAATAATCCTTGAACTGGTTCATCCCTGCATTGGTGAACATCAGAGTCGGGTCATTCTTCAGAACCATGGGTGCCGAAGGGACGATGGAATGAGACTTTGATGCGAAAAAATCAAGAAAGGCTTTGCGGATTTCGTTGCTGGTCATAAGGGTCTTGTTCAAATCGGTTTGGTAAAATTGACTGCAAAATTACTTTATTTATTAATTTTGCGCATATTTCGAAAATGTCAGATCAACATTTAAGGTTCAATCCACAAACTCTCCACTACGAAGTAGTGTATAAAAAGCATTCGCGATGGCGCAATGTTTTGTATGTTTTGTTGGTTGGAATTGCATTCGGGCTCCTGTTTATTCTTATTGGCACCACTTTTATCAAATCGAAGGATGTCAGAAAGAAAGAGCATGAGTTATCTGTTTTCAAATCGACCTATGAAAAAGCTGAGAAGCAATATCAGCAGAATCTTGACCTGCTCCGGAGTCTTGAGTTACAGGACAGACAATTATTCAGACAGATTTTCGAGACAGACCCCGCCGATACAACCCTCTTGAGCAACAAGTTGCTTGAAGAATCACGGAACAGTTCACAGAACACCGATGTTTCAGCTATGTTCAGCGTAATACGGACTCAGTACAGTATGCTGGAAAATCTGTCATACAAGGAATCTTTACGCATTTCATTTGCAGGGTATTTTCTTCAGAAAAACCAGGATTTTGTCAGTTCACTGCCAATCCGCATGCCTCTGGTAAGCGGCAGCTATACACTTGTTTCCGGCTTCGGAAAACGTATTCATCCGATTTTCAAGACTGCACGTCAGCACAACGGACTTGATCTGGCAGCGCGCCCGGGCACGCAGGTACTGGCAACCGGGGATGGAATTGTACAGGAAACCCCCGGAAATCTGGCAGGATACGGAACTGTGGTTTTTATAAATCACGGTCACGGCTATTACAGTCTGTACGCACAGTTGCTGGAAGCGCGGGTTAAGCCTGGTCAGAAAGTCCGTGCCGGCGACGTGATTGGTTTCGCAGGAAACACCGGTATTTCTATCGGGCCCCATCTTCACTACGAAATCTGGAAAAACGGCAAACCCGTTGATCCCATCCGTTTTCTGCTGACCGTGCCTCCGAAAGAATATCTCGAAATGTATAAAGTTGCTTCGCAATATAACCAATGTCTCTCATAATGAACAAGACCCTTAAAAAACTTACGCTTTTCACCGCCATCAATTTTGTGATTGCCAATATGGTTGGAACCGGCGTATTTACTTCGCTTGGATTTCAGCTGTTTGATATTAAAAACCCGGCAGCCATTCTTATTCTCTGGGCTATCGGCGGCGTGATGGCCTTGTTCGGGTCGTTTGCCTATGGGGAACTGGGAGCTGCCATGCCCCGCAGCGGTGGTGAATACAATTTTCTGAGCCGCATCTATCACCCTTCAATGGGATTTCTGGCCGGCTGGATTTCGGCTACCATCGGATTTGCAGCCCCTGTTGCTGCAGCCTGTATTGCATTCGGGACTTATTACAATCTGGCCGTAGCCGAACTTATAAAATCCTATTCCATTGAATGGATGCAAGCCACTCCCATGATTGCCGGCCTGGTGATTCTGGTACTTATTACGCTGGTTCACAGCAATTCAATCAAAACCGGCGGGAGTTTCCAGAATGTATTTACGATTCTGAAACTTTCATTTATTGTTGTTTTTATTGGCGCCGGACTTTTCTTCCTGCCCGAGACCCAACCCCTGTCTTTTGCCATTTCGTCCGACACCGGAACTGATATTCTGAATCCGGCATTTGCTGTGGCACTTGTCTTTGTTTCATATGCCTACAGCGGATGGAACGCATCGGCTTATTTTGTGAATGATCTGAAAAATCCTGTGAAACAACTTCCCCGCTCGCTCATTATCGGCAGCCTTGTAGTAATGGTGCTATATATTCTTTTGAATTTTGTCTTTCTCATCTCAACACCGGTGAATGAAATGGTGGGCAATCCTGAAATCGGACTTATTTCAGCCATGTACATTTTCGGCGAAAAGCTCGGTGTATTCATGGGTCTGTTCATTTCGCTGCTGCTGATCTCGAGTATCAGTTCGATGATCTTCGCCGGCCCCCGTGTTACGATGGTCATGGGCGAAGATTTCAGACTCCTGAAATTTCTGTCCAGGAAAAATAAAAACGGAGTTCCCTATATTGCACTTATCACTCAGTTTGTAATCAGCTTTGTGCTCATCATAACATCGACATTTGAATCGCTGATCACATACACAGGGTTTGTTTTGAATCTTTTCACTTTCTTTGCAGTACTTGGAGTGTTTGTTCATCGCAGGAAGTTCCCCGATGCTGAGCGGCCTGTAAAAACCTGGGGCTATCCCGTCACTCCGATAATCTTTCTGATATTCAATCTTTGGATTACAGTTTTTGTCATATATTCGCGTCCTTTGGAATCGCTGCTGGGATTGGGCACCATCGCCGTCGGAGCGATTCTGTATTTTTTCAGTCAGAAATCAAATAAACCACAAACCATATGAAAACAAGACTTTTCGCGCTGATGCTCGGCATCTTTATCATCAGTTCCTGCGGCGGAAGCGGCAAGGAAAAACAAAACGGCAACGATTCCATACCCAACGACTCTGTTGTAAAGAATGAAGCTATCGTTCTGAACGATTTCTATAACGATATTGCACGTTTTGTGGCCGGTATGCCTGTGAGCGACAGCAGTCTGCTGAAAGAATACACCGAAAAGACCGAGTGGAAAAATTATGCAGCCGATATTGACAAAAGCTGGGCTAATTTTCAGGAAACCAAGCTGGATGTTATGAAACCCTGGATCGGCAAAGAGCTGAAAGAGGTGAACGGAAGTACAAAAAATGTTTTCTACCCATTCAGCGGTCCCGATTTCGTTTATATGTACACATTCCTGCCGAAGGCTGAAAACTATTATATGGTTGCTCTGGAACCGGTTGGAATCATTCCCGACATCACCAAGATCGGCAATTCAATGCCCTCGTTTTTTGCAGCACTCAACAATGCCATCAAAGACAATCTGAACCTCAGCTTCTTTATTACCAAGAGCATGAAGGTACAGATGAACAACGAGCAGATCAAAGGAACCATTCCCGTGCTGCTTTTCTTCATGGCCCGTTTGAATCTGCATATACAGAACATTTCACCGGCAACCATTTCGAAAGAAGGCAAACAGGTGCTGAGCGAAACAGATGTAATGGACAAAGTGAACAAGAAATTCACCAATGGCGTGGAAATCACCTTTGTACGTCCCGGCGAAAACAAACTCTGCAAACTTTATTACTACAGCGTGAGCATCCGCAACGACGGTTTTGAAAGCATGCCTGAGGCTGAAACTTATCTGAAATCGCTGCCGACAGACATGACAACTATTGTCAAATCAAGCAGTTACTGTATGCACGAGGACAAATACAACAAGATCAGGGACATCGTTCTCAGCCATACCAAATATCTGATTCAGGACGACAGCGGAGTTCCTTTCAGATTTTTTAACAAAGACAAATGGAACTTCGGCTATTATGGTATATATTCACGACCAATTCCCGTTTTTTCACAGTTTTATCAGGACGATCTTAAAAAATCATGGCCGCAAAATGCTTCAAAACTCGGATTTCGTTTTGGTTATAACGAAGAATCCAATATCTTTGTAGCTACAAGAAAATAAATTGCGGATGATTTTTACAAAGACACGAACCACTCTGACAGCATTTATTGGCTTATTGCTTTTGTCACTGACATCAGCTGCACAGTGGGATTCCTCCTATGCGATTGACACAATTGAGTCCAATGGAAAGCAAATTGTTCTCTTCAGCGACAATGTGTGGTCTTATGTGAGTTCCATGGAAGATCTGGCACGCGACAAAGCCATGGCTGACACGGCAAAGATCTTTACCGAATACTGGAACGACATTACTTTTGCATACATGTATCCCGAAGATAAACCGCTGCCGGATTCAGTTCAGATTGTTCTTACCGATAGTCTTCACGGATTCACGCCTCCGCTTCTTGGTGGCATCACATCAGGGTTTGGCTGGAGATCCGGTCGCGTGCACAAAGCCGTAGATATCGGTCTGGATCTGGGAACACCGGTCAGGGCCGCTTTCGATGGAAAAGTCCGTTATGCACAATACAACACAGGCGGTTACGGTAATCTGATCATTATCCGTCATTTCAACGGTATGGAGACTTATTACGCACATCTTTCAAAAATGTACGTAAAGCCAAACCAGATGGTTAAAGCCGGGCAGGTTATCGGCGGCGGCGGCAACACCGGAGCATACTGGGCCGGACCCCATCTGCATTTTGAATGCCGTTACCGTGATCATGCTTTTGATCCACTGAAAATCATGAGTTTTGATACTACAACGTTGAAAATGGACACCCTTATTCTCACTGCTGCTGACTTTAAAATATCCCAGAATCACAAGGCATATCTGGCTGACGGCGTGAATGGAACCGGCACCGGATCGACTTACAGTTCGAATCAGGTTGGCGGCAGTACAAGCACTGAAAATGATTACAAAGGATCAACGGCGACCGGCACAACCATCGGAGACTATTACATTGTCAAAAGTGGGGATACGCTGTCTGCCATTGCCAGAAGATACGGAACAACGGTTGATAAAATATGTTCTCTGAACGGGATTAATAAAAACTCCGTTCTGCGTATTGGTCAGAAAATCAGGGTCAGATAATGCTTCGCGGAATTCCGGTCTTGTTTCTTTGCCTCTTCGGCTTTGCAACTGCATTTTCACAGGATAATGTCCCTTTGCGCGATACTTCCGATATCACCGGGAAAATCATTTATCAGCAATTCTGCGATTCGTTTCCGGAACTGTACATGATGCCTGAATGGTACAAACTTCAGTTGATTTATGTGCAGGTGGACCGCGATAAAAACGGATTTCCGCATCTTACATACCATAAACTCGGAGTTGACCGGAAACAGTACTTTTATCCGGCAAGTCTGGTAAAACCTCCGACACTGATGCTGACGCTCGAAAAGCTGCAGCGATTGAAAAAATACGGAGTTGACAAATATACAAAGCTCCGGATTGGCAAGCAGCATTCATGTCAGTTTGAATTCAAAACCGATACTTCTGGCATTGAGGATTATCCCTGCATTGCAAACTTCATCCGGCGCATTCTGCTGGTATCGGACAACTGGAGCTACAACCGCCTGTTTGAATTTGTCGGACAGCAGGAACTCAACGATGGCCTCCGCCGCAAAGGATATCCGGATCCGGTGATTCTGAAGCGCTTTGCCCGCTGCGACGATGATGAAAACCGATACACCAATCCGTTCTGGTTCTACGATGATGACGGGAAGGTATTGCTCTGTCAGCCGCAGCAGGAAAACAAAAAGAAGTACTGCATAAACAGCTGCATTGACTGCAAAGTCGGCAAAGGCTTCAAGGATGGCGACAAGGTGATTGAACAACCGCGCGATTTCAGCAACAACAATTACCTGCCACTCGAAGATGCGCTCCAGATGCTGATTGCATTCATCATGCCCGAAGCCGTGGATTCGCAGAAACGCTGGGATCTGAGCCCGCAGGACCGATTGTTTCTGTTGCAATACTTCTCCATGTATCCGCGCGAATCCATGTTTTCGGAATATCACAACTGGCCGAAATACGAAGACAGCTACAAGAAATATTTTCTGATGGGTGACCACAAAGACACTATATACGACAGTGCTCTCCGGGTCTTCAATATTGTCGGGCTCAGCTACGGTTTCTCCACCGATGTAGCTTATGTTGTCAATCTCCGCGAAGGCGTTGAATTTTTTCTGGCGGGAACCATTTACACCAATCAGGATGAAATTCTGAATGACGAGACTTACGAATACCGCAATATCGCATTCCCGTTTTTCGGGCGCTTCGGCCGGATTATCTATGACATGGAGCGCGGACGCCAGAAACAGTATCTGCCTGATTTCAGAGAGATAAAGCAGGCGTTGTCATTGCCGCCGATGTAGGGAGAAAATGGGATAGGGTCAATAAAAGAAAATAGTCTACTTTAGCGTTGATTGAGTATGGCGCCAGAGACAAACTCAAATGATTAACTGACATGAAAAAATTGTATTTGATTGTTTTCTTATCATCCGTTCTCTCAACTTCTTATTGTCAGCCACAAACAGAGGATTCGTTAGTTGTTAGCGGTGATAGTTTGCTTACATCTTTTACAATTCAGTATTTTAGAAATGGATATTTATTTTCAGAAAAAGAATTTAGAGATGGTGAAATAGTTAGATCCTTAACATGGAAAACTGCTGATACTTTAATTAATACCCGTTATTTTATTAATGGAAGTATGGCAAGTGAGGAATCATTTTTTATTAATTCACGGGGAGAAAGTTCTTTTACAGGCTATAATGAGGATTTGTATTATCATTTTTTATGCAGAAGAATTGAATATAATGAAAAAGGGAAGATAATTAGGTTAGAGGAATATTCAGTGTCCTATTCTGAAGTTGAAAAGGAATATATTTCAAAGCCGGAATCATTTATAATAAACTATCCAAATGGGAAGCCACGTAAAAAGAAATAAATAAGAAATCTTATTACAACGAAACATCCGCAATAAATCCCAAACACTTATCCCAATTTCAGCAAACCTCTGCTACCGCGCGTTCCGATAACTACAGGGACTTTCGCGTGGTTAACAACTTCCAAGAAATAATTCTGTTGGTATTTCCGATTTTATCTTAACCGCCGGTCCGCCAGCAGGTTTTTTGGCTTCGCTTACCGCAGACTTTCTGTCGCGCTTGCCTTCACATAGTATTGTGTTAATTTTCGCCCAGTGCGGACTGTTAATGTCTTCCCACACCCCGCTGTCATCCTGAGTGTTTGAACTGACGACCAGAAAACAACAACAAGCTTCAAACGTATCGAAGGAGGCAGCGGGGCAAACTCCGTCGAAGGGTAAACAGCAGTACAAAATCACCCGAAGAATGAACCGTGGAAAATAATCAGAGCTTTTGTCTGTTCTTCGACTCCACTGCTAATGACACACTTCATTAAACTTTTGAAAATCAAACAGAAAGTAAAACCGATATTCCATCGTTCGCATCGAAGTGAAGAATATGGAATCGTCGGTTTTACTACAAACATAACGACTCCATATCCTCTGACTCCTACCTCGCCATCGGGAGTTTATTCTGCTTGGCGGGAATGGATTATTATGTTTGCATCATTTGTTTATAAATATTTGCATCGTACAAAAAAAACGGGCACAATTGCTTGCACCCGTTTTTAGCTTATCAAACAGAAAATTTCTGTCAGATGAATTTATTTGACCTGGCTTTCTTATTGAATTTCCAGCCCAGAATTATCTCATGCGTTCCGTCGGAAAATGACTGCAACTCGGTTGTTGCATAGTCAAAAGCATAACCCAGCACGAAATGATCCGAGATATCCAGTCCGATCATGGCGATCCATGCGGCGCGGGTACGATATGTCAGCCCGAACCAGTATTTTTCGTCATAAATCAGACGCGATGAGAAATCAATCTGAAGCGGTGCACCGGTGACAGCCCTGAGCATTACGGACGGCTCAACTGCAAGTTTGTCACCTGCATCAAGTTTCAACCCGCCAAGCAACACCAGATGCCGGTCGAGCAAACCGACCTGTTCTTTCGGAAAATCATTGCTGAACAGGATGGAACTTCCCGCCAGATGCTGCACAGAAGCTCCGGCGAAAAATTTATCACTGAACAGGTATGTGCCGAAAGTGGCATCAGCAATCAATGCCGAGGTCATTGCAAGAGGTACAACCTGATCGTTCGGCTCATAAGTAGTCAGTTGCATTCCATCCAACGAATACTGTACGGCTCCAACCTGCAATCCGAACGCCCAACGGGCCTCGTTGCTCACCTGAACCTGATACGCATAAGAAAGATGGAATCCCAGTTCCGACGTTGCACCGATTTCATCGCTGTAGGCATCTCCGCCAATACAGCTTCCGCCGCCCAACGGTCCGTGTGCGGTGAATGAGGCCGTCTGCGGGGCACCGTTAAAACCGGTCCACTGGCTACGATAGCCGGTAAGAATTTCGAAGCGGTCCTCGTTTCCGGCTGCTGCCGGGTTGAACACGTATTTATTGAACGAGTACTGACTTAGCAAAGGAAGCTGCTGTGCAAAAGCAGTCTGAACGCAAATCACAAAGATTAAAATCCATATCTTTTTCATAGCTGCCTCCTTATCTTATAATCATTAAATAGCCCTTGAGCAGTTCTTCTCCGTTTCCTTTGTCAAAGACATAGAAATAGGTTCCGTCAGGCAGTTCACGCCCGAGACTGGTACCATCCCAGTTGTTTTCGTAAGGCTGAGCGTCGAATACCTGATTTCCCCAGCGGTTGAACACAGTCAGACGATGACCCGGATATTGTTCAAGTCCTGAAATATGCCATACATCGTTGGTTCCATCACCGTTGGGAGTGAATGTATTCGGAAATATCAGCTCATCTCCCGAAGATGACACATATACCGTCACACTGTCGGTGGCTGAACAGCCAAATGAACTTGTCACAGTGATGTAGTACATGGTAGTTGTATCAGGACAGGCCACAGGTTCAAAAACCGAGACATCGGACAGACCGTAAGCAGGTGACCAAAGGATTGTCGAAGCTCCAGATCCGCTGCCGGCAAGCACTGCGCAGGAATCATCACTGATAAACACATCGGATCCGGCATCTACAACAGGAACAGGATTCACGGTCACAAGAATGGTGTCGGTATCGGTGCAGCTTCCATTGGCAACTTCAACCACATAGCTGGTTGTCACAACCGGTGAAGCAAACGGGTTGGATACCGACGGATCGGACAACCCGGCCTGGGGTGACCAGCTGTAGGTTGTTCCACCGGATGCATTCAGGAACACTCCGGATCCCTGACAAACAGAAACGTCAGCTCCGGCATACGCATCGGGTGCATCCAGAACAAGTACAGACATATCAGCCTGACTGAAACAGGATGTTGACAGGTCGGAAACGATCACTTCGACAGTTGCCAGACCTGTGTCGGGGAACAATACGGAAACTGAGTTTGTTCCGCTTCCTGAAATCACCGTGGCATTGCCGATCGTCCAGAAATAGCTGACTCCGCCAAGATTTGTAGTAGTGTAAATTTCCGTTGTATTCAGACAGGCAACTGCAGAACCGGACAGATTCACTGCAGGATTTGGATTCACCACAACCGAAACCGGCGTTGATGAATTGGTACATCCCGAAGCATTTGTTACTTCTACAAAATAGGTTCCCGTTGCATCTACGGTCAGTGACTGTGTTGTTTCTCCCGAAGGATTCCAAAGATAGGAATCAGCCAGCGAACTTGTAAGAACAACACTGTCGCCTTCGCAGAAAACAAGCGAACCCGAAGCAGAAACAACAGGCACCGCCGGTCGTGGAAGTACTGATACAGCCTGAACAGTTGATTGCGCAGTACAGCTGCCGTTGCCGGTTTCAACATAGTAGTTGCCGGTAGTAAAAACAGTGATGCTTTGCGTGGTCTCACCACCTGGATACCATAAATATGAACCGGCTGCCGTTGATGTCAGCACAATGCTGTCACCGTCACAGAAAGTAAGAGTTCCTGACACACTGATTGCCGGAGTTGCAGGAACAGCATTCACTGTTACACTCACCGGAGTTGAAGACGCAGTGCAGCCTGTACCATTACCGGCTTCGACATAGTAGTTCCCTGTTGTTGCAACAGTAATACTCTGTGTTGTTTGTCCGCCCGGATACCACAGATAGGAACCGGCTGCTGATGCAGTAAGCACAACACTGTCGCCCGTACAGAATGTAACCGGACCTGATGCTGACACTGTCGGTACAGCCGCCACAGGATTGACGGTCACGGAAGTCTGCGCAGAGACTGCGGTGCAGGTGGTTCCGTTATCGGTTTCCACATAGAAGTTTCCGGAATTATAAACGGTAATGCTCTGAGTAGTCTGACCTCCCGGATACCACAGATATGTGCCTGCAGCAGATGCTGTGAGTACAACACTGTCACCCGTACAGAAAGTAACCGGCCCGGAAGCATTTACAACCGGTGTCGAAGGTCCGGTATTCACAGTTACACTAACCGGAGTTGAAGACGCGGTGCAGCCTGTACCGTTGCCGGTTTCAACATAATAGTTGCCGGTTGCTGATACAGTGAGGCTTTGCGTAGTTTCACCGTTCGGATACC
>VSSQ01000369.1_pt1 | contig 35696 bp, 22 predicted proteins | sample 4763081 | NCBI WGS metagenome assembly VSSQ01 (sample SAMN12137344, study PRJNA551015) | bioreactor metagenome | isolation source: SDC9 anaerobic chlorinated ethene degrading culture | place: USA: Knoxville, Tennesee | collected 2015-01-01
ATGCACATGCTCTCGGCTATTCAAATATCTTTTACCTGGATGCAAAAGAAAAGAAATACATCGATGAATGTGGTGCAGCTAATTTCTTTGGAGTTAAAAATAATACTTATGTTACGCCCCGATCGAATTCAATTTTGCCTTCTATCACGAACAAAAGTTTAATGACCTTGGCGGAAGAATTGGGCATGAAGGTTGAACAACGTTCAGTTCCTGTAGAAGAGCTGGCTACTTTCGAGGAAGCAGGTGCTTGTGGAACTGCCGCTGTTATCAGTCCGATAGAGCGAATCGACGATTACGACACAAAAGTCAGCTATGTTTTCTCCAAGGATGGAAAACCCGGTCCTGTTTGTGATAAGTTGTACCATAAACTGCAGGCAATTCAATGCGGTGATGAACCGGATTTATACAATTGGGTTACTGTTGTGGAATAACAATATAACTGCATCGTAACAAATCTATAGCTGAATTTAAAGGATACACTGTTTAAGCTTCTAAGAAGTGAGTTTACACCTTTTAAATCAGCTATAGGTTTGTTTTTGTAATATCACTGGATTTTCTCAATATCATCCCAAAAACCCGGATAGGATTTGCTTACAACCTCAGGATTCTCAATCACGATTGACCGGATGAAAGCTGCCGGAGCAAAAGCCATTGCCATGCGATGGTCATCATAGGTTTTTATCGATGGTGTTTCAGATGTATTGACCGGCAACGTCTGTCCCTCCCATGCTAATTCTCCTTCCGCAGGTTCATGCAGCACATAGCCAAGTTTATTCAGTTCCGTAATGAGAGCTGCCACACGGTTGGTTTCCTTTATTTTCAGGCTTTGAACACCTTTGAAATGAAAAGGAATGTTTTTCAAACAGCAGGTAACAGCAAAAGTCTGTGCTAAATCAGGTTGATTGACAAAATCATACTCAAAACGGGAACAAGCTTGATTGATTGTGGTAATTTCAATACCTTCAGACTGATAATCTGTATGTACTCCGAGTTGTTCAAATAGTTCGGCTAATTTGCTGTCACCCTGGTAACTATGCTGATGGAGTCCTCTCAGGAAGAAACGACCTTCTCCTGTAATTGCCAGTATTTCGTACCAGTAGGAAGCAGCCGACCAATCCGACTCAACTTTGTATTTCACGGGTTTATAAGACTGTGGTTTAATTTCGATGATATTGTTTTCAAAATTAGCTTTCACACCAAAGTCACGCATCATATTCAGGGTCATGAGGATGTAGGGGATCGAAATCACATTTCCTTCGAGGATGATTTTCAGTCCTTTTTGCATATAAGGAGCTATCATCATCAATGCTGAAATATACTGACTGCTTACACTTCCATTTAACCTGATTTCACCACCGGGAAGGGCACTACCATAAATTTGTAAAGGAGGATAACCTTCATTTTCGAGGTATTTGATTCTGGCGCCGAGACTGTTCAGGGCATCAACCAATAATTTGACAGGTCTTTCCTTCATCCTTTTGCTGCCGGTAAGCACCCATTCCCCAACTGTTTTCGACAGAAAAGCAGTCAGAAAGCGCATCGCGGTGCCGGCTGCCCCAATGTCGAAAGTTGTGTCGTTCGAGTCCAATGCCTTAATCATTACATTGGTGTCGTCGCAGTCCGAGAGATTTTCTATTTCGTAGGGACTATATGCCAATGCATTTATAATCAAAGCCCTGTTGCTGATGCTTTTCGATGCAGGTAATGTGATGTCAGCTTCAACTCTTTTTTTAAGAAAATGAAGGGGTTTTATCGTCATGTCAGAATTTTATGTTTTTAGTTATTGCTGTCCGCTAAGAAGTCGCCAATCTCCGGTCTTTAGTTGCAGTTATTTGTTTCATAATTAAACAGCCAGTTCATAGATTTTCCTTACATCTTCCTCGGTTAATTTAACAAAACTGCCCAAGGTCCGTTTCCCGAGTCCCAGTGTTTTTACCAACACCGGAATATCCTCTGCTCTGGCTCCCAGTTCAGTAAAGCGTACAGGCATACCAATCGATTTCATAAACTGTTCGTAACGCGCAATGCCTTGTAATGCAGTGTTTTCAGGATGTTGAAAATCCATCTCGCAGTCCCATATTCTTACGGCAAACTGAGCAAAGCGTGCCACATCGTGATGCATCACATATTTCATCCATGCAGGAAACATTACTGCTAATCCTGCGCCATGGGTTACGTCATATAGTCCGGAGAGTTCATGCTCCAACATGTGTGTAGCCCAATCTTGTTCCCGGCCTACCCCGCAGATGTCGTTATGAGCCAGCATTCCGGCCCACATCAGGTTGGCGCGTGCTTCATAGTCGTTCGGGTTTTTCAATGCTTTAGGCGTTTCTTTAATAATCGTTTTGATGATGGCTTCGCCCACCCGATCGGTTATTTCCACCTCTTTTGTGTTCGTAAAGTAACGTTCCATTACATGGGCAATCATATCGGCGGCACCGGCAGCTGTTTGGTAAGGTGGTAATGTACAGGTAAGTTCCGGATTCAGAATTGAAAATACCGGCCGGATTAAATCGCTGTTGGCTGAACGTTTGAGCATGCCGTTTTCGTGTGTGATAACCGAGCCTGTTGAACCTTCACTTCCGGCGGCAGTCAGCGTAAGAATGGTGGCAACCGGCAATGCTCTTTCTATGCGTTTCCCGGAGTAGAAATCCCAGAAGTCACCATCGTAAAGCGCTCCGATGGCGATGGCTTTAGCCGAGTCAATGGCACTTCCACCTCCTACAGCTAAAATAAAGTCAATGTTTTCTTTTTTACAGATGTCAATACCCTGATAAACAAGTCCACTGCGAGGATTGGGCACAACTCCTCCCAACTCGGTAAAATAAACACCCACCTCTTTCAGCGAATTTTTTACCCGGTCAAGTAATCCGCTTTTCACAACAGAACCACTTCCATAGTGGATTAACACTTTAGAACCTTTAAATTGTTTTACCAATTTACCTGATTCATGTTCACGACCTTTTCCGAATACGAAATAAGTCGGACTGTAAAAATTGAAATTGTTCATATCTTTTTATATTTTAACCACAAAAGGCACACAAAAGTAAATTTTTAAACCATATAAACCATATAAGCTAATATTCATTTACGATTTAGCTATTTACTATTAAGCATTTAAACCAAATTAAAAACATTAAGTTTGAATTTTTAGACTTTTATACATTTAAACAAACCCAATTTCGTTATTAGCTATTCGTTCTTCGCTATTCACTATCTCACTTTATTTAAACGTTCAATCATTTGATTTCCAAGTTCAGTCTTGATTTTAATGTGATTCAAAACTTCCAACACGAAAGGGTTGCTCTCGAAACATCCCCGAACGGATTCAAAGTCCTGATGTTTCTGGTTCTCATCTCCATCAACACCGAAACCTGTCTTAGAGTTCAAATCAAATTCTTTTTTTGCATCAATATAAATCAGTTGATCCAGTTTAACTACCGATGATTTCCAGTGTTCTATCATCTCAACAATATCGCCGTAAGTAACTTCATCAATCGATTTATCCCAATACTGTTCCAGTTTGTCTTTTGCCCAAGTCCATTCGTAGCTGTAATACTGAGCATGCATACGTTCAAACTCTGACTGGATTTTCTCCAGACTATATTTGTTCTGTTCAACTGCATGAAGCAATTCGTCAATTTTACTTTTTGGAGCGATTAGTCCGGACAGATCAATCCATTCCCCATGCCCTTTGGGGGTATCCGGTTTGAGTCTCTCTCTTACCTCCTCAATGCTATTGTATGTTTTTTCACCCAGCCTGCTTATCAGTGAGTTACCAAGGAACTTAGTAATGGCTATTTGGTAGTATTCAAGTCCGTTTCTGAGAGAAGAATTTTTAATGTTGCAATTTTGATACACATATACATCGGTTGTTTCGCCTGATATTTGTTGCAGTTTTTTCAACACTTCCATCCCTTTCATCATTTTCTGAATGGTATAGGGACTCAATAAATTAAAATTGATAGGATCGAGTTTATGACTGTCTTTACGGTTATCACGCTTAGGCCATTTTTGTGCATCACGGATAGTACCTACGCTTCGCAGATTAACCCCGGGGACAAGGTAGCTGTCGGTCGCGTTTTCTATCAGGTATGAAAAAGGTAAATCAGAGGTGTCTGAATGTTTATAATGACGTCCCATAACCAGTGTAAATGCACCAATTTTTGCCGGCCATAGTAAATAGGAGTCGCTGGTGGTTTTTGATCCACGTTCGCAAATACCCTGATGAATCGGACCGAGTTTGTACATGTGGTTACTTTGGTTAGAACCACTTCCGGCGTTCAGGAAAGAGAACATCCCGGCAATCAGCAGTGTCGATTTATGGTGAGTGACTGTATAAGGCCCGGCAAAGATAGCTGTTGCTTCCCCGTGCATACCCTGACAATTCGAAAAGAACAGCGAATCTAATGCGGAATAATGTTTGGCGAGTATGCAGCCCTGTCCGATAAAGCAACGTGATATCAGTGTAGAGTCAGTCACTTCAACTCCGGAACTCAGAATGAAGTCTTTACATTTCACTCCGGATCCAATGATAACTGGCGCTTCTTCATTACTGTTGATGGTACCGTTTTCGAGGATAGATGCTCCTTCAATGACAGCACAATGTCCGATTCGTACATTTTTAATGGTACCGCAATTGACCATGCGCACGTTATTCCCAATAAAGCCTTTATCTGATTGTTGTAATTTGGCATATTCATCTATCATCTTCTGAATATTCTGAATCACCTCTTTTCGATGCCGGTACAAGGCTTGTATATAGGCCAACGGAGCAGATAGATGGTCGAAGATTGGAATTTCCCGTCCTCCGCCTTCATTCATCACAGGGACTCTGACGCCGTTGCCGAATGAGCTTGTTCCATCGACAATCAGTAAATTGATATTGTCGATGAAGGTGTCATTCCCGATGGTGTAATTGGCAATATAATTGTGAATCTTGTCAATATAAACGTTGTCTCCGATGGTGCAGTTGTGCAAACAACAATTGTAGATACCGGTATGCTTCTTTAGTCCTCCGGCAAGATCAAATGTCTTATTAAAAGACCCCAGTTTTATTTCTCCGGAAAAATGAACATTGGCAATATAATCCGGTGTGAAATCTTCAGTTACAGTAACAGTTTTCCAGTTCTCAGCGGTACATCCGTAAACGGTCAGTGCAGCAATTTCTTTTTCGGTAAGTTGACGGTAGCGGGTCATTATAATTAGTTTGTTTAAGGGTTAAATAGCTGTTTTTTGAAAAATATTTATTCGTCGAATTTTTGAAACAAAAAATCATTATACGGATATCTTTCAACGTGAATTGTTTTTACTTTTTCATACAGTAAAGCTTTCATGTTTTCGATGTTGATTTTTTCCTTTGCAGAGATGAAAATGCAGTTGTCGTGTAATTTAGAAATCCAGGTTGCTTTCAGCTCTTCCAAACTGATGTTTTCCCTTTGAATAGGCAATAAATCATCTTCATCTTTAGGAATATAGGAGAAAGCATCCATTTTGTTGAAAACCAGGATAACAGGTTTTTCTTTGGGATCAATTTCTTTCAGGGTTTGGTTGACAATTTCAAGTTGTTCTTCAAAGTTGGGATGAGAAATGTCTACCACATGTAGCAACAGATCAGCCTCTCTGACTTCATCCAGCGTAGATTTGAAGGATTCGATCAGGTGGTGCGGCAATTTGCGGATGAACCCCACCGTGTCGGTCAGTAAGAAAGGCAGATTCTCTACTATGACTTTTCTAACAGTAGTATCGAGTGTTGCGAAGAGCTTGTTTTCAGCAAATACATCCGACTTGCTGAGCATGTTCATAATGGTTGATTTTCCGACATTAGTATACCCAACCAAAGCTACGCGTACCATTTTTCCTCTGTTTTTACGTTGTGTCGACATTTGTTTGTCGATATCCTTCAGATTCTTTTTCAATAAAGAAATTTTATTCAGGATGATCCGTCGGTCGGTTTCAATCTGGGTTTCACCGGGACCTCGCATGCCAATACCTCCACGTTGTCTTTCAAGGTGAGTCCACAAGCGGGTAAGTCGTGGCAACATATACTGAAGCTGAGCCAGTTCGACCTGTGTCTTGGCATTGGCTGTTTGTGCCCGTTTGGCAAAAATATCCAGAATCAGATTGGTACGGTCCAGAATCAACACATTCAGCTCTCTTTCGATGTTTCTGAGTTGCTTGGGTGAAAGTTCATCGTCGAAAATGACAAGTCCAATATCATTAGCAGTTATATAAGCTTTGATTTCATCCAGTTTCCCTGGTCCTACAAATGTTTTAGGGTTTGGATAATCAATTTTCTGAAAAAAGTATTTCTCAGGAGTTGCACCGGCAGTATCAGCGAGGAAAGCAAGCTCGTCGAGGTATTCTTTTGCTTTTGCAGCATCCTGTTCCGGAGTAATTAATCCGACCAGAACTGCTTTTTCCTGATATATTTCTGTTTTCATCAGCGACTTTCGTATTTAAAAAAACCGCTTGGTACGCACCAAACGGTTTTTAAATTAGTTATTATTCAACCGGCAGACCGTTGGTGCAACCGGAAATTAATCCTTACTGTAAGCGGAAGTTAACCGGCAGCGTATATTTTACACGAACTGTTTTACCACGCTGCTTACCAGGTGTCCACTTAGGCATACTTTGAATTACACGTACAGCTTCTGCATCAAGACTTCTGTCAACGCTACGTACCACCTCAATGTCAACGATTGAACCGTCGCGGTTTACCACAAACTGACAGATAACACGTCCCTGGATACCGCTTTCCTGTGCAATAACCGGATATTTGATATTGTCGCTCAGGAATTTGAATAACGCAGCATCTCCTCCGGGAAATGAAGGCATAGACTCAACGACCATGAAGATTACTTCGGTTTCTTCTTCCTGAACGGCAGCAGCCTGAACCGGAGCTTGAATAACGACTTGTTTATCTTTATCATCTTCTGTATCGATAACAATTTCCGCTGTTTCCACATCGTCTTCCACAACATTTAAGACTTCGATAACCTCAGGAACTTCCGGTGGCGGCGGAGGAGGTAAAACCTCAGCTGTCTGGATGATTTCGATTTCTTCTTCCGCTGCAATCTCTAAAGATATATCCTCGTAAATGGTTACCTCATGTTGTGTCCATTCAAAACCAATGTAAATCAACGACAAGGCCACAATAAATCCCATCAGTATAAAAATGGATTTCTTATCTTCTAGTGATGCTTTGGATGATTTTTTAACGTCCATATCAATGCAATTTTTTGATTGTTTTTCAGTTCGGCAAATGTACAATATTTTTTTCAATTCTCTGATTATAGAACGAAAAAAATTATTTTTATTGTTAAAACAATCCTAAATTACTGGTTTTCTTGTTTTTTTTTGATTTTACATAAAATTTTTCTCTGAAAATACGTTAATATATCGTTTGGTTTCTCATTTTATTGGTGAGATAGTTTTTAAAATAATGTATCTTTGGGAGTTTTTTGTGACTTTTCTATTGTTTTGAAACGAACATGAACTAAATTAATCAATGCATTACACCCGATGTATGACTAAAGTTCATCAAGAGTTCCATAGATAATCGTATGAAATAAAAATTGTTGGATGAAAATAAAAGTTGCTTTATTATTGTTGTTGGCCTGGTTTGCCGGTGATGTTTCTGTTTTGGCAGGCAATGGTGTTTTTCAGTTTCTCGATTTGCCGGTTTCATCCAGGATGGCTGCTTTAGGGGGAAAAAATGTTTCTGTTGCCGATTATGATATCAATTTCGCATTGTTAAATCCGGCTTTGTTAACAAACAAATCGGATAATACAATTGGGCTGAATATGGCAAATTATCTTGCAGATATTCAGTTTGGTACGGCAATTTATGGAAAATCAGTCGGTAAGAATCAATTTGCTCTGGGTGTTCAGTATGTAGATTACGGAACATTCAAAGAAACAACAGAATACAATGAGATAATCGGGGACTTTACGGCTAAAGACATCTCAATGAGTTTGATATACAGCAGAATGATTGCTGAAGGATTGTATGCGGGCGCAGCGCTTAAACCGGTATATTCTGTCGTCAGTCTGACAAATGGTAGCTATATGTCTTATGGTGCTGCTGTAGATATGGGATTGAGTTATCAGCATCCCGGTCAGTTGTTTTATGCGGGTTTGGTTTTACGCAACATGGGAACGCAATTCAAGGGATATTATTCTGACGAGAACGGACAGCATATAGAACCATTACCTTTTGATATTCAATTGGGCGTGTCTCATAAACTGGAACATGCTCCTTTCAGATTTTCTTTCACCTTTCACAATTTGCATGACTGGGATTTAAGATATATCAACAATAAAAACTCGCAGCTAGAATATGACAGAGTGGATGTGACTAGTGAAATTCCGGTTATTGATAATATTTTCAGGCATGCCATAATTGGTGTTGAGTTTTTACCCGGCAAAAACCTCTATCTCGCGGCTTCATATAACCATCGTCGTCATCAGGAACTGAAAATGGATGGTTTTAAAAGTATGACAGGTTTCTCTTTTGGAGGAGGAATTAAAATCAGTCATTTCCATGTTGGGTTTGGTACAAGTCAATTCCAGGTTGGCAATACGATCTATATGTTCTCTATCACCACCTCCCTTAATGATTTCAGACTATAAAATGAAAATTTATGAAACGAACATGAAATAATTTAATCAATTATTCCGCTCAAGTGGATGAGTAAATTATTTCATCGAGAGTTCCATACGACAACTAAAAAATAAAATTTAAACGTATGAAAAAAATTATTGTCGCCATTGATGGATTTTCTTCCTGCGGAAAAAGTACGATGGCTAAACAATTGGCCCATGAAGTGGGTTATATCTACGTTGATACCGGCGCCATGTATCGTGCCGTTTCTTTGTATTGTATGCGTAATGGCTGGATGGATGCTGAAAATATGGATGTTGATCGTATTGAAAGTAACATCGGTACTGTTCATCTTGAGTTTAAACTGAATGATCAGGGCAAGGCTGAAATTTATCTCAATGGTGAGAATGTAGAGAAAGAAATCCGTACACTCGAAGTCTCAAATGGTGCCAGTCGTGTGAGTACACTCGGAGCCGTCAGGAGAGAGCTGGTTAGGCAGCAGCAAATAATGGGTGTTGAAAAAGGCATTGTAATGGATGGACGTGATATCGGAACCGTTGTATTTCCTGAAGCAGAATTGAAAGTGTTTTTGACAGCTTCAGCAGAAATCAGGGCTAAACGCCGTATGGATGAATTGAGAGGGAAAGGAGAAAAGGTAGCGTATGAGGAGGTGCTTGCTAATGTGAAGGAGCGTGATGACCGGGACCAGAACAGGAAAGAAAGTCCGTTGAAAAAAGCTGATGATGCCATTGTAATTGACAATTCGGAACTAAGTATTGTGGAGCAACAGGAAATTTTAAGGTCATTATTTGATCAAAAAATAAAATGATAAAACTCTTTATTACCATATAAGTCATATAAGGAACATATAAGCTTTGTTTTTCAAATCATTGTAAATGTGAGTGAATTGTATATAATTACATCAATCTTATATGTTTCTTATATGACTTATATGGTAATTTAAAATGTTAGAAAAGTGAATATAGAAATAGATAAAAAATCCGGTTTTTGTTTTGGTGTGGTTAAAGCCATTGCCAAGGCAGAAGAAGAATTGGCGAAAGGAGAGGTATTGTATTGCCTGGGAGATATTGTTCACAACGGAAAAGAAGTGGAACGTCTCGAGAGAATGGGCATGATAACAATTAATCATGAGCAGTTTGCCCAGCTTCATGATGCAAAAGTATTGCTACGCGCGCACGGAGAACCTCCGTCAACCTATGAGATTGCAAGAAACAACAACATTACTCTGATAGATGCTTCCTGCCCGGTTGTGCTGAAGTTGCAATCGAGGGTAAAGACAGCTTTTGATACATCCAGAGATGATGATACGCAAATTGTGATCTACGGTCAGCATGGCCATGCTGAAGTAAACGGACTGGTCGGACAAACGGGAGGTAATGCCATTGTCGTGGAGAAAGAGTCCGATTTATCAAAAGTTGATTTTTCAAAAAATATTCGTTTGTTCTCACAGACCACCAAATCACTGGAAGGATTTAATCATTTGATTCAAAATATTACAAATCAGAAACAGGAAGAATCAAAGTTTGAATATTCTGATACAATTTGCAGGCAGGTATCGAACAGAATCCCAAATATTACTACCTTTGCACAGCAGAACGATATTGTGATTTTCGTCAGCGGGAAAAAAAGTTCCAACGGTAAGGTGTTGTTTCAGCATTGTAAAAGTATTAATCCAAACTCTTATATTGTATCGGAACCGTCGGAAGTGCTGGAGCTTAATCTCGATTTAACGAAAAAAATTGGTATCTGCGGAGCTACATCCACGCCCATGTGGCTTATGGAACAAGTGGCTGAAACATTAAGCACATTGGAAAAATAGTTTTTTATGGGATTAGGGATTAAATGTATCGGGATGCTTACTTCCGGAGGAGATGCTCCCGGAATGAATGCCGCGATCAGGGCGGTAACTCGTGCTGCCATTTTTAACGGTATCAGGGTGAAAGCAATCTACAGAGGTTACAAAGGTTTGATAACAGGAGAAATTAAAGAATTTCAAACTGAAAATGTAAGTAATATTATCCAGCAGGGTGGTACGATTCTTAAGTCGGCCAGATGTATGGAGTTTAAAACTCCCGAGGGACGCAAAACTGCTTATGATAACCTGATCAGGGAGGAAATAGATGCGTTGGTTGTAATCGGTGGGGATGGTACTTTTACCGGAGCACGTATATTTTCTCAGGAATATAACATTCCTGTTGTAGGGCTCCCGGGAACCATTGATAATGATTTGTTTGGAACCGATTCCACTATAGGTTATGATACTGCCTTAAACACCATTATCGATGCTGTTGATAAGATCCGTGATACAGCAAGTTCGCACGAAAGATTGTTTTTCATAGAAGTGATGGGTAGAGATGCCGGATTCCTGGCTCTGAACAGTGCGCTTGCATCAGGAGCGGAAGCTGCCATTATTCCTGAAAGAGAAACTAAGGTTGACCAGTTGGAGGAATTAATCAGCAATGGTTTCAGAAAATCGAAAAACAGTAGTATTGTAATCGTATCCGAAAGTAATATAACGGGTGGAGCAAACGGGTTGGCAGAGCGAATGCGTAACGAGCATCCGGAATACGATGTGCGTGTCTCCATTCTCGGACACATCCAACGGGGAGGCTCTCCGACTGCTTACGATCGTATTATTGCGAGCCGTATGGGAGTTGCTGCAATTGATGCGCTGATGGATGGTTTGCGTAACATCATGATAGGCATTGTAAACAATGAAATTGTACATGTACCGCTCTCAAAAGCAATCAAAGATGATAAACCCGTGAATGAAAATCTGATCGGGGTTTTACAGGTGTTGTCGATATAAATAGTAAATCTGTAAATAGTAAATGTATTTACACTTTAATATCTTTGATCATCAATTGAATTGTTGTGTTTCCGTTGAAATTATTTTCTTCCAGCGTATAACAGATATCCAAAGGCTTCATTGATTTCAGGTGATCGTTAAATTCGTACATGCCGAAAGCGATACCGTTCATCACGTTTTCCGAACTGGAATCCACAAGTTCCAGTCTGAGGTGTTCCTGCTCTTTTCCTACTAAACGGCTTGAGCCGTAATCCATTACCTTTTTGGTGGCAAATACTGGTTTCATGTTGCCAGGTCCAAACGGTCCGAATTGTTTCAGGACATTGAAAAATTTGGGTGTAATGTCTTTGAAATCGATCAGGGCATCAATATCAATTTGAGGAGAAGTTTGTTCTTCTGTTATATTTTCTGATACGTAACGTTCGAAACGTTCCGTGAAAACCAGAACATTTTCTTCTCTCATTGACAATCCCGCAGCATAACGGTGTCCTCCAAAATTTTCAAGCAGATCTCTGCAGGCATCAATAGCGCTGTAAATGTCGAAACCGGGAACAGATCGGGCTGAGCCTGAGGCGAGGCCGTTAGAACTGGTTAGTACAATGGACGGCTTGTAGAACTCCTCAGAAAGTCGTGATGCTACGATACCGATAACCCCTTTGTGCCAATCAGGTTTGTAAACTACAATTGATTTTCTTTTGATGTAATTGTTATTCGAAGCAATCAGTTGGATCGCTTCGTCGGTGATATTCTTATCCAGATCCTTGCGATCGTTATTGTATTCGTTGATGGTGTCACTTTTCTGTTTAGCAAAGTTTGAGTCGTTTGAAACCATCAGTTCTACCGATTCAGAAGCAAGTTTCATCCTTCCGGATGCATTAATTCGGGGACCGACTTTAAATACAATATCGGAAATTGTTATTTCTTTCTCCGACAGTCCGCAGACATCCAGGATACTTTTAACTCCTATGCTTGGATTTGTATTAAGTTGTTTTAGCCCGTAATATGCCAGAATCCTGTTTTCTCCCGTAATTGGCACAATGTCGGACGCAATACTAAGCGCAAGCAGGTCCAGTAATGGGATTAATTCTGAAAATGGGATATTGTTTTTTTGAGCGAAAGCCTGAAGTAGCTTAAAGCCAACCCCACAACCGGAAAGATGTTTGTACGGGTAATTGCAATCGGATCTTTTCGGGTCAAGAACTGCGACTGCTTCAGGTAATTCCGCATCAGGGGTATGATGGTCGCAGATGATAAAATCAACATGATGCTCGTTGGCATATTTGATTTTTTCTATGGCTTTGATGCCACAATCGAGCGCAATGATAAGTTTTACATCGTTTTTGAGGGCATAATCTATTCCCTGGATTGAAATCCCATAACCTTCCAGATACCTGTCGGGGATATAAAAATCCACATTACTGTAAAACTTCTTCAGGAATTTATAAACCAAAGAAACGGAGGTGGTTCCATCTACATCATAATCTCCGTAGATCAGTATTTTTTCATTTTCCTGAATAGCTTCAGTGAGCCTGTTTACTGCTTTTTCCATGTCTGCCATAAGAAAAGGGTCGTGCAGATTGGCGAAGTCGGGACGGAAAAACCGGCGTGCCTCTTCAAATGTACGAATGCCTCTTTGTACCAGTAGCTTTGATAGTATTGGGCTTATATTCAGATCGTTTGAGAGGTTTTTTTGTATGTCGGTTTGTTCTTTTTCCAGGGTTTTAAATATCCATTTGCTTGTCATTTTATGTTACTTTTTTAAAGTTGTAAAGGTAGCACAATTTTTTTAATGCAACCAAAAATGATTGTTAAGATAAGCTAGTGTATTTAATGTCAGATCTTTATCATCTCTGAGATACAGTGATTCCACATTTTAATATATTTATGTATCTTTGTTGCACTTAATACTGATTTTAATGAATAGTTTTTATGCTGTGTTGTTATGAATACAAAAAAACTGCTTTTAAAATACTTATTTTATGATGTGCTCGCAGCCCTTTTGGTTTGGCTTGTATTCGTTGTTTTCCGGAAAGTAATTAATGACATTCAGATCATGCACAACTTTGAGGTGCTTTTGCCTAGTCGTTATTATCTTTTTACATTAATTTCTTTTCCTTTCTATTGTGTTTTTATCCATTATCTCACCGGATTTTATCTTAATATACAGAATAAGGCTAAAATCAGTTTACTGTTAACGACCCTTGTTTCTTCCTTAATTGTATCCATAACAGTTTTTTTTGCACTTAAACTAAGAGATGTGATAGTTTCCTATGAATATTTCTACTATTCATTGTTCGTGTTGTTTCTGCAACTATTCGTGATTACCTACACTTTCAGAAGGCTGATTTTTATGCAGGTTCAACATAATTTCAAATCTAAAAAGTGGACGTTAAATACCATTATCATCGGAGATGGCCAAAATGCTCAGAAAATAGCACAGGATATTGAAAAGCATGGCTATCAGTATACATTCACGGGATTTGTCTCTGCGTTCAAAAAATCACAAATTCATGGGGAAAAATTGTTAGGAGGTTTTTACGACATTGAAGCGATTATAAACAAGTATGAAGTGAGAGAAGTAATCGTTGCGCTTGACAATAATACGGATGATTCGGATTTATTCAGGATAATCAATCAACTCTATAAATATAACGTAGAAATACGCTTTACACCACGTTTATATGAAATATTAACCGGTAGTGCCCGAATCAGTACGTTAGGAATTAACCCTCTGGTGAGTATCACTCAATTAAATATGCCAGATTGGGAAGTAAGCATAAAACGCCTTATTGATATTGTTGCTTCTCTGCTATCTCTGCTGATCTTGTTCCCATTCTTTTTTTATTTTGCCATCAGGATTAAACGAGATTCCAAAGGGCCGATTTTTTTTGTGCAAGAAAGAATCGGTAGATATGGGAATCCTTTTAAGATGGTGAAATTCAGAACGATGTATGTGAATTCTGAAAACGGAACTCCTCAGTTGAGTAGTGTGTTTGATGATAGAATAACTCCTTTTGGCAGGATATTGCGTAAATATCGTATTGATGAATTACCTCAGTTCTGGAATGTGTTGAAGGGCGATATGAGTCTGGTCGGACCACGCCCGGAACGTCAGTATTACATCGATCAAATCATTAAAGAAGCACCTTATTATTGCTTGTTATATAAAATCCGTCCGGGACTGACGTCATGGGGCCCGATAAAAATCGGATACTCGGATACGATAGATAAAATGATTGAACGCCTTAATTATGACATCATTTACATCGAAAACATGTCATTGTTTAATGATTTGAAAATTTTGATTCTTACAGTTGAAATTATCTTCAAGGGCAAAGGAATGTAAAAGTTTTTTTATCTTTGTTGTTTGCATTAGTTGAACATGGGAACGAGAAATTGGTATATAAAAATGATTGCCTGGCGTGAGAACAATATTAAACAACGCCAGTTTGTTCTTATTTTAAGTGTTGTTGTCGGGTTTTTCGCTTCTGTTGCTGCAAATCTGCTCAAATCAACCATACATTTTATTCAACAGTTGCTGACTGATAGTTTCAGCCGGTTTGAAGTGAATTACTGGTATCTGGTTTTTCCCGTTATCGGAACTTTACTAGCTTCTCTTTTTGTTCGTTATATCGTGAAAGACGATATAAGTCATGGCGTGACCCGTATATTGTACGCCATTTCACAACGAAAAAGTATTTTAAAGCTTCACAATGTTTGGTCATCTTTGGTAGGGAGCTCTTTAACCATCGGTTTTGGAGGTTCTGTCGGAGCTGAAGCTCCTATTGTGCTGACAGGTTCAGCCATTGGATCAAATTTAGGAAAGTTCTTCAAGATGGATCAGAAGACCTTGATGCTTTTAGTCGGTTGTGGTGCCGCAGGTGCGATTGGTGGTATCTTCAAGGCTCCTATTGCAGGTTTGGTGTTTACATTGGAAGTACTGATGCTTGATATGACATTGGCATCGGTTGTTCCGATCATCATTTCGTCCGTAACGGCGACTACTTTTACATATATATTTTCCGGAAGCGCTTTTATGTTTCAGTTTGGCTCTTATCAACCATTTGATGTTGACAGGATACCACAATTTATAATACTGGGAATTGTATGTGGTTTGGTGTCGCTGTATTTTACCAGGGGAATGAACAAAGCGGAAGGTTTTTTCAGAAAAATAAAAAAGCCAATCTGGAAGCTTGTTGTTGGAGGCTCCATTCTGAGTTTGCTGATATTTTTCTTTCCTCCGTTGTATGGTGAGGGATACGACACCATTGAGGCTTTGATTAACGGAAATTCAGCATCAGTACTGGATAGGACCTTCTTTTTACAGTTGGGCGATAGTCCATGGGTACTTATTACCTACCTTTCTCTGATTATTTTTTTTAAGATTTTCGCTACGGCTGCCACTAATGGAGCAGGAGGTGTCGGTGGAATTTTTGCTCCTTCTCTCTTTCTGGGAAGTCTCACCGGTTTTGTGGTTGCCACTGTTGTTGTCATGCTCGGGTTTGAAGCATCGGTAGAAAATTTCTCATTGGCCGGCATGTCGGGAGTTATGTCGGGGGTTATGCATGCGCCGTTAACAGGAATCTTTTTAATTGCAGAGTTGACGGGTAGTTACAACCTGTTTATGATGCTGATGATTGTATCTACTGTTTCTTATCTTACCATTATTGTATTCGAGAAACACAGTTTGTATGCCATGCGTCTGGCTCAAAAAGGCGAGTTAATCACCCATAATAAGGACAAGGCCGTGTTGACTCTCATGAAAACGGAGAATGTGATCGAAACTGATTTACAGATTTTAAATCCGGAAATGACATTGGGAGAATTAGTGAAGGTAATTTCGAAATCAAACCGGAATATTTTTCCTGTGGTAGAAGCCGAAAGTGGCGTGTTGCTAGGTATTGTGCTGTTGGATGAGGTCAGAAATATCATGTTCAGGCCTGAGTTGTATGGTCGTTTTACGGTAAAGCAACTGATGATTTCGCCTCCTGCAACTATTAATCAGCAATTACCCATGGAAAAAGTGATGCAGATATTTGAGGATACCGGAGCTTGGAATCTACCGGTTGTCGACCAACAAAAGAGATACATAGGATATGTTTCTAAATCCAAGATATTTAGTTCGTACCGGCATGTGCTGGTGCATTTTTCGGATGAATAAATATGAAAGAAAATAAATTGACTTATTCCGGAGCAATCGCAGAACTGGAGCAAATCCTGAAGCAATTGGAAAATACAGACGAAGTAAACATGGATGCCATCTCATCCCGGATAAAAAGGGCATCGGAATTGATAGAGTTTTGCAAAAAACAGCTGCATACCCTTGACGGGGAGTTAGAAAAAATGATAGTAAAACTGGAAATTTAAGGTCTTTTTGGCATAAAAAAACGGCTAAGATGCAAAAATAAGCGCAGTATTGTAAAAAAATATTGCGCTTATTTAGTGTTTAGTTACGTTTCGAGTGAAAAATAATATGTCACTTTGGTTATTTCGGCCGTTTGTGTTTTAATTATAAGATTAACAGGGTTTTAAGTGTGATATATTCGGTGTTTTTAATACCTTGTTTAAACCAGAATTACATATTTTCAGTATAAAAATAATGCAAACTGATGAATATTTTGTAAATTTTTTTTCAAATTGTAAGCTTACCCTATTGTTTTTTAAATTTCAATCGTCTATATTTGTCGGTTGAAAAAAAGTCAAAAAGTATCAATAAACTTGAAGTTAAATAAAAAATGGTAAATTTATGAGAAAACTAACTTTCTTATTTGCCTGCTTGTTCATAGCAGGCGTAAGCATGGTGCTTGCTCAGACTTCCATTTCAGGGAGAGTAATTTCCGCTGAAGACGGGGAGGCAATTGTGGGAGCAACTGTGATGGTGAAAGGTACCACAACAGGTACAATTACCAATGTAAACGGTGACTTTACAATTTCATTACCGGGAACCAACAGAACTTTGGTGGTATCCTATGTGGGGATGAAAACAGTGGAAGTTCAGGCTGCACCGGGTATGGTTGTGAGATTGCAATCTGAAGCTGAAGAATTGGAAGAGGTTGTGGTGACAGCAATGGGTATTCTGCGTTCTGAGAGGTCATTAGGTAATGCAAAAACAGTTGTTAACCCTGATGATGCAATTCAGAGAGCAGAACCTGACTTATTCCGTTCTTTGAATGGTAAGATCCCCGGTGTTAATATCTCTGCCTCTTCTGCAGTGGCTGGTAGTGCAACCAAGGTTGTTATCCGTGGAAATTCTTCTTTCTATGGAAGTAATGATCCTTTGTACATTGTTGACGGAGTACCTTACAGTAATCCTGAAGTTGTGACAGGTGCGTCTGACGGAACAGTTCAAAACAGACTAACGGCAGGGGGAGCTTATGGAACCGGACTTTCAACTCTCGATCCTAATGACATTGAATCCATGAATGTTCTGAAAGGGACTGCAGCTGCAGCTTTATATGGTAGCCGCGCTGCAAATGGAGTGATTTTGATCACAACGAAATCAGGAAGTAAGAAGAAACGTCCGTCGCAAAATAAATTTGAAGTGACACTTACAGCTTCATATACTACAGAAGAAATAGCTTCTTTGCCTGAATACCAAAACACATATGGTCAAGGTTCTAATTTCGTTTATTCGCCTGCTAATGGTTCTTGGGGACCTGCTTTTGGTGGAAGTTTTACTTCATACCCTACTTGGTCAAATTACCTGGCTGCTTATCCGGATATGGCACCAACTCAGGAATATAAGGCTTATCCTAATAATGTTAAAGATCTTTTCAAAACAGGAAATATCACAGATGTGTCTGCAAACATTATGAAGTATACTGAAGGTGGTAATTTCAGCACAACAGTATCAAATCTTTCACAGGAAGGATATATTCCCTATTCGGAATTTGGAAGGACTTCGTTTAGTGTTGGTGGAAATCAAAAATTAGAAAATGGGATTACTGTAGGAGGAACAATCTCTTTCTCTCGTTCTGAACAGAGTGGTCCCTTCTTTGGAGCTGGAAATTATGGCGGGTCTGTAAGTTCCTTTGCGCGTACCATGTTGATGCCTCGAAACATTAACATAGCAGGTATCCCTTACGAAACACCAGAACAAACCTCTCTGATGCCATTTAGTGCGTCTTCGGTTGATCACCCTTTGTGGTCATGGAAATATAACAAGATCAATACTGTGATGGATCGTACAGTTAGTACATTTAATGCATCCTATGACTTCACCAAATGGTTGTCTGCTTATTACTCATTTGGTTGGAACCAGTATGAAATGGACAGAAAGCAAGTGATAAATATCGGTTCTACTGGTCCTGCTGACTTTGCTGGAGCTGGGCAGATTGTTAATGATAACTATACAACAAGGGAAATTGAATCAAACTTTAACTTAACCTTCAAACATAAGATTGAAGATTATGATATACGGGTTGTTGTTGGACACAATGTGAACGAGTTCTCAGTTAATCAATCTACAGCAACAGGTAATAAGATGATTTTTAAGGGAATCTACAATGTGGATAACACACAGGAGCAGTTGGCAAGAGAAAGTTCTTCGTTAAGAAGACTTTGGGCTGTGTATGCTGACGTTTTGGTGGGGTATAAGAATTATGCGTTTATAAATGCAACAGTGCGTAATGACCACTCTTCGACCTTGCCGGTACAGCATAGTAGTTATTACTATCCTTCCATATCTGGGTCGTTGATATTCAGTGATGCTTTCGAATTAGATACAGATGTGCTGAATTACGGAAAAATCCGTATGGGTTGGGGACAAGTAGGTAATGATGCTGGCCCGTATTATGTAAATGGTTATTATAATCAGGATACTCCGTTTGCGGGAAATCCTTTGATGTATGTCCCAACTGTTTCATTTGACCCGGAACTGAAACCTGAGTTTACTTCTGAATTTGAAATAGGAACAGAGTTACAGTTCTTCAGGGATCGCTTAGGTGTTGATTTCACCTGGTATAGCCGCTTGTCGAGCAATCAAATCGCTCCCGTAAGTTTACCTGCATCTACAGGAGCCGCCAGTTATTATACAAACTTTGGTGAATTAAGTAATAAGGGTGTTGAAATTGGGCTTACACTCGTTCCTGTAGTTTTAAAGAACTCATTTAAATGGAATATTGGTGCAACGTTCTCTAAAAATGTGAGTGAAGTGCTTTCATTGGTTGATGGAGTAGATAAACTTGTTTTCTCTACTGGTTCTACCTCTGAACCTCAACCGACTTTAAAAGTGGGATATCCCTATGGTTTCCTTTTTGGTTCAGGTATAGCACGCGATACAGACGGAACTCCTTTGGTTAATCCAAGTACCGGAGCTTATTTGGAAAATACTGATTTAGTTGAGTTAGGTAATCCTTATCCTGATTTTCAAACCGCAATTACTAATACATTCTCATATAAAGGAGTTTCTTTAAGTGTAATGTTTGACGCAAGAGTAGGAGGTGTACTCGTTTCAGGTCCAGCTTCTGATATGTTGGGACGTGGAGTTACAAAGGATACAGAGGATCGTCTTGGAACCCGCATTTTACCAGGTGTTTATGCAGACCCTAATACATTAGAAGTTATTCTTGATGGAAATGGAAAAAGAATTGCCAATACAGTTCAGCTATCTGAAAATGATTTGTGGTTTGCTTCTGCAAGCACTGCGCCTACTTTTGCAATGAATAGTGTTGATGAATTCGCAACGTTTGATGCAACTGTATTTAGATTAAGTGAAATTTCTCTGGGTTGGGATGTTCCCAGAAAATGGCTCAGTCGCACATTCTTGGGATCAGCGAATGTCTCTGTTGTAGGCAGAAATTTGTGGCATTTTGCCCCGGGATTCCCCAAATACACTAATTATGATCCAGGATCTAACGCATTCGGTAGTGGTAACGTGCAGGGGATTGATCGTGAAAGTGCCCCTTCTACACGTAGAATTGCCTTTAACGTTAAATTAACATTCTAATTATTAACAATTAAAAATATAAGGATATGAATAATATATTAAAATTCATGATGTCTTTGTTAATTGTCTTTACTTTGGGAAGTTGCTCCGAGGATTGGCTGAATATTAACAAAGATCCGAATGTCCCGACTACTCCTGAGTTATCTCAGTTACTTTCTTTTAGTCAGGTAAATATGAGTAAATCTCTGTCACAGGGAGACTTTATAGGTAATAATCTGTCAGGGTATGTACATCAACTGGTGTCTCGTGAAACTCAGAACTACGGAATGGGGACCCAGGCCAATGGTATTTACAATTCATGGAATTACATGTACAGATATGCACTTGTTAATTTCGATGCAATTGTTGCAAATGCAGAACCTCAGGGGAATATGATTTATGCAGGTGTTGCTAAGACTCTCAAAGTGTATTTATTCTCTATGATGGTAGACCTTTGGGGAGATCTTCCTTACAGTGAATTTAACATCCCAGGACTTACAGCGCCAAACGCTGATAGTAGCAAGGATATTTATAACGCTCTGATTGTTCTTTTGGACGATGCAAAAGCTGATTTGGAAGATACTGAGGCTGCAAATCTAACTGTCCCCGGAACTGATGATTTAATCTATGGGGGTGATGAGGCAAAGTGGATAAGATTAAATAATACAATTAAATTAAAATTATTATTGCAATCGCGTAAGGCCAAGTCTGATGTTGTCGATTGGCAAGCCAAGTTTGATGCTCTTATTGCGGCGGATAATTTTATTGATGAAGGTGAAGATTTCCAGTTCTGGTATAATGCGACTACTAATCCGACAGACGAACGCCATCCGGCCTATATTGATGAATATGCAGGAGGGCAGGTTACCTATTATGTGAGTCCATTCTTTTATGAAGTAATGAAAGGGGAAACACTTAACGTTACAGACAATCCTTTTGGTGGTATTGTTGATCCGCGTATTCCATATTATTTCTTCAATCAGTTGAAAGGTAACGACTCTCAGAATCCCCACGAATATAGAAATGGAAATTTTATGTCAATTTTCTTTGCTTCTGCAGGACCTAACTCTGCTCATGCCAATGATGGTTCTACTACTAAAATCGGCATTTATCCATGTGGAGGTAAATACGATGATGGCAATGGAGGAACAATTTCGAAATTCGAACAGGGAAATGGAGCTGCTCCACATAAAATGATTACTTATGCTGCACTTAAGTTCATGCTTGCGGAACTTGCGCTTACAGGAGAAACTACTGCTGATGCAAAAGTTTTATTTACAGATGCAATGAAAGCTGCAATTGACCACGTTAATACTGTGGCTTCTAAACAGGAAGGTGTTCCGGTAATTGCAAATACAACCAGAGATAATTTCGTAAATACAATAGTTGCAAAATATGATGCAGCAAATAATGCTGGTAAACTGCGAATATTGATGACACAAAAATGGATTCATAATTTCTTTAATCCTATAGATTCATATACGGATTATCGTCGCACTGGATATCCTACATTATTTGATCCTTCAAAAACACAGAATCCTGGTTTTGGTGTGAATCCGACCGTTACCGCTAAGTCTGCTGCTGCTGTGCCGCTGGAGAACATTGCATCGTTCCCTCGCTCGCTCTATTACCCGACAACATCGGAGACAAACTTGAATCCGAACGTGTCGCAAAAAGTGAATCTGTCAACTCCTTTTGTATTTTGGGATAAATAATAATTATAAATAAATAATATGAAAAAGATATATTTAGCATTTATAGCATTGTCCTTGCTAATTATAACCTCGGGATGTAATAAAGAATTACCGTTTCCTATCGATGAGGTGAAAAGAGGAGTGCTTATTGATATCGTACGTGTGGATGGTTCTGATGGTGTCCTTTTAGATGGCATTACAACCGGAAATTATAAAGTAAAACTGTCTGTTCCTGCGAATCAGGGTGATTATTCTTTTATGAGTAAGGTGCAGTTGTTGGCTGTTCTTCAGCAAGTTGATGGAAGTTGGACTTCAGCTGTAGTCGTAGACAATATCACTGGTTTCCCAAAAGAAATACAAATTGATGTAGCTGACCTTTATAGTAAGTTTCAACTAGCGGCTCCTTCTGTTGGCGAAATTATGTATTTGACCACTAATACAGTGTTAAAGGATGGTTCTATTGTGCCGGGCTGGACGGAACTTGCCGGATTTAACAACAAGGCTTTTTCTGGTTGGCAGGTTGATGGACGAGCATACTCGTATAATGTTCGTTATCCTGTAGCATGTGCTTTCAATGAAGCGCTTACTAAAGGAGCATATAGTTTTGAGTCTGCTGATTGGCAAGTTGCCGGTGATGTAACACTGGAGGCTGATCCTGCTGATCCGTTTAAGCTTTATATTGCGGGATATCCCCAAGCAGAAGGACTGACCGGAAATGGGAATAAAATACAATTAATAATTGATCCGGTTACGTATGAAATCTCAGGACCTGCTGTTGTGTTAGCTAGTAACCTTGCAGAATGGGGATTAGCAGCTTATACTAACTATACCTATCAGGTTGTTGGTGGTTCTTACAATACTTGTGATGGAAGTTACAATGTTGTATTTAAGATTTATGTAGATCAAGGAGGCTGGGGCAATAACTCATTCACCTTTACTAGAAAGTAAGATAGTTGAGTATTAACTTAGGATGTAAGAACTGGTTTCTGTTATTTAACAGAGACCAGTTCTTTTATTATCCGCCGGATACCTTCTCTTTTGGAAAAAGTGTCTTATGCAACTAACTTCTTTTAATGTATTCTCTTAGGGCAGCAAAACATACTGTATGCTTGTTAAATACTTTAGCGATCTCTACTGTACTCTTACCCATCGTTCAATTCAAACATAAGACTTGCCTGATAATAAAACACCTCTCATTCGCATTAAAGCACAATGAGAGGTGTTTAGATGTTAACGTAGGATATAAAAATCAATGAATCCGAAGTTTTCTAACTGAATCGCTTCTCTTTTTGTTTTTCAACATTTCTTTTTTATTCAATAAGCTTTTTGTGGATTTTACACCTTTAACTTTTGCCGGAGCATTTGCTGAAACTTCCTGTGTCCCATCGATGTAAGTTAACGGCCCATTGTAGGTGCCCCAAACTTTAGATCCGATTCTGTCGTACAACTCATATTGAATGCTGTAATTATCTCCTGATTTGGTCACAGTCATGCTTCCTGCATTAAGAGCTTTGGTGGCAGTTGTACTATAGAACCAGGTGCCCCAATCATTTTCGTCTTGTGATTGGTAAGCAAAAACAAGCGAGAAAGGAATAAGCTGTTGGTAGGTCAACTCAGTCATCATTTGATAGGTGCCATCCGGAATATAGTTGTGGACAGAATCCGCCGTGTTAAATTCAATCATTAAAACGTCACCTTCTGATTCGCTATTGTTAAAGTCAACGGTTTCTGACCCTAAATACAAAGCGTAATTATTCGTCACATTACCTGTTGTGTTTTCTGCGGATTTTGAATTGTAGGCATCGCCAAAGTACAATAGAACTCCTTTTGTTAAAGCCGGATTAATCTCAACCGGCTGTTCCCTGTTGTCTGATTCATTTACAATGCCTTCATAGCTAAACTGAACAATTTCATTTGTTTCCAGGATTAACTCCCCTTCAACCACAAAGTTGTCTCCGTTTTTTGTGATTTCGTATGTTCCGTCTACAATGGGAATAATATCCAAATTGTCGTTATTGTAATGAAGCATAAAAGTACCTACGGGAACGGGATCTCCGTTTTTGTCTTCTACAAAAATTCCGGGATAGAAAGTGTAGTTTTCTTCTTCGGTTGAAGAGTTAAACGTACCGGCAGAGAGGGTGTTTTGTGTAAGAGGTAAATAAAAATCCAGAAATAACCTGTAACCATTACCCATAACATAACCCTCGTTATCTAAAGAAAGAGAGCTTTCCAGTAAACTTAAGGTGAAGTTATTGTTGTTGGCACCATAAATGTCTCCCCAATTTGCAGCATGCGCCTGAGTAAACATAAGTGACTGCTGTGTTACTGTAACCTGACAGCTATGTGTTTTACCTCCCGCATTGATTGTTAATGCGGTGCTGCCGGTCTTGAGTGCATTGATGACAACCGATTTTATTACGGAACCTTTGCTGTGTGAATCATTCGTCATTTCTACGATTGAAATGATTGTGGGATCATCAATCTTCCATTCAACCGGGAAGTCATTGATGTCGCCGGTAAAGCTGATTGTTGAAACCAGGGTGTCGGATTGTCCGACGCGTAAAGCGAATGTGTTGTTGTCGAATGAAATTCGCGATACACCTTCTGTCTCACAGGAAGACAGGATGATTGTACTTAATAAGATAAGGTACAAATAACCGGATAAAAGTCTTTTTTTCATTTTAATTATGTTTGAACCGGCAAATATAAAGGAAATAATTGATTTTTTCTATCATTTCAATTTGGTTAAGTGTATAACTTTGATAAATTTATGTATTTTTGTCGTCCTGATTTTTTATGAATGGATGCTGAATCGAAATGTATAATATGATAAAAGATAAAATTGTAAGCCTGTTTTTGTTGCTTTTTAGTCTGCAGGTTTTTTCACAGGAACTGATGATTAAAGGTAGAGTGGTGGATGATGCAGGTGAGGCTGTGATTGGGGCAACTGTCGTTGTGAAGGGTAGTCAGCAGCTTGGTACGGTGACCGACCTGGATGGGGATTTCTCGCTTAAAGCGCCGGGTGCCGATGCGATCATCATCGTGTCGTATGTGGGCATGCAAACGAGGGAACTTCCTGCCCGTACTACTATGAAGATTGTCCTGTCGCCCGACTCGAAAGAACTCGAAGAGGTGGTGGTGACAGGTATGTTGAAGGTCGATAAGCGACTTTTTACTGGTGCAACCGACCAATTAGATGCAACTAAAACCAAAATCGACGGTATCACGGATGTGAGTCGCGCCCTTGAAGGTCGCTCTGCCGGTGTGTCGGTACAAAACGTATCCGGAACATTTGGTACCGCTCCTAAAATACGGGTACGCGGAGCTACATCTATCTACGGTAATTCCAAACCCTTGTGGGTGGTCGATGGTGTGGTTATGGAAGATGCTATTGACGTTTCAAGCGATGCCTTGTCATCAGGTAATGCCGAAACGCTTATTTCTTCGGCTATTGCGGGTATAAATGCGGATGACATAGAAAGTTTTCAGATTCTGAAAGATGGTTCGGCCACTTCCATTTATGGAGCCAGGGCGATGGCTGGTGTGGTGGTTATCACGACTAAAAAAGGGAAGGCCGGTGTCAGCCGCGTAAACTATACCGGTGAGTTTACCTCCCGTTTAATTCCATCCTATACTGATTTTAATATCTCCAATTCGCAACAGCAAATGGGTATCTATCAGGAAATGGAGCGGAAAGGATGGTTGGAGTTTACCTCGCTTGCCGGTGCTGCCAACAGCGGGGTGTATGGAAAGATGTACCAGCTCATTAACCAGTACCAGAACGGAGGTTACGGACTGGAAAATACCACAGCTGCCAAAAACGGTTATCTGCGTGAAGCAGAATTCAGAAATACAGATTGGTTCGGTTTGCTTTTTAATAATAATCTGACACAGAACCACGCGGTGAGTATATCCTCCGGTACAGAAAAGGCAAAATTCTACGTGTCTCTTTCCGTGTTTGATGATCCGGGCTGGACAAAAGCTTCGTCGGTAGAACGTTATACGGCCAATGTGAACGGAATGTATAATATTACGGATAAGTTGTCGCTTACTTTGCTGACTACCGGCTCATACCGCGAACAAAAAGCGCCGGGAACCCTGAGTCAGGATGTTGATGTGGTAAGTGGTGAAGTGAAACGTGATTTTGATATCAACCCGTATAGTTTCGCGCTGAATTCTTCCAGAACGCTTGACCCGAAAGAGTTTTATACCCGTAATTACGCAGCTTTCAACATCTTTCATGAGTTGGATAACAACTACATCGACCTGAATGTGGCTGATTTGAAATTTCAGACGGAACTGAGTTGGAAAATAGCGCGCGGACTGGAAGCTAACTTGTTGGCTGCAATTAAATATCAGTCTTCTTCGCAGGAACATCACATCAAGGATCATTCGAATCAGGCAGAAGCTTATCGTGCCGGAGTTTATCCTGAGGATGCGACTATCGCGGAACGTAATCCCTTGTTATACAAAGATCCGGATGATCCGAATGCATTGCCTGTTTCCATTTTGCCGGAAGGGGGAATTTACAACCGTACTGCCTATACCATGAAGGGCGTGGATTTCAGAGCTTCAGCTACCTATAACACTTCTTTTGAAGATACGCATATCCTGAATTTGTTCGGAGGAATGGAGACCGGCTCGGTCGATCGTCAGCGCATTTGGTTCCGTGGCTGGGGATATCAGTATGAAAACGGTGGAATTCCTTTTTATGACCCGAATGTGTTTAAACAGGGCAAAGAAGAAAATGCGGATTATTATACCAACACTTCAAACTATACCCGTGATGTGGCTTTCTTTGGTTCGGCTACTTACTCTTATCTGGGTAAATATACGGTGAACGGAACGGGCCGTTACGAGGGTTCGAATAAACTCGGGAAATCGCGGGAAGCCCGCTGGTTGCCAACCTGGAACATGTCGGGAGCCTGGAATGCGCACGAAGAAGACTGGTTTGATGCTACATTGGGTTCTTTATTGTCGTTTGGTTCTCTGAAAGCATCCTATTCGCTTACGGCCGACCGAGGACCTGCTTTCGTGACCAACTCGCTGGCAGTATATAAAAGTTATACACCCTGGCGACCGACTGCAGGCGTAGCCGAATCAGGAATTTTTGTTGAAGATAATGAAAACAGTGATCTTACTTACGAAAAGAAACATGAGTTTAATATAGGAACAAGCCTTGGTTTCCTTAAAAACAGGATTAATGTGGAAGCTGATTACTATACACGGAGCAATTTTGACCTGATTGGCTTGATTTATACGCAGGGGCTTGGTGGTGAAATTGCCCAATATGCAAATGTGGCCTCCATGAAGTCGCGTGGTTTCGAATTTACGGTGTCGACAAAGAATATAGACAACAAAGACTTCAGTTGGAATACTGATTTCATTTTTTCTAATGCGGTAAACCGAATTACGGAACTCGATTCCCGTTCGAATGTGATTCAGTTGGTGTCGGGGGCGGGTTATGCTCTGAAAGGGTACCCGGTAAGGTCTTTGTTTTCCATCCCTTTCGCTGGCCTGAATGAGGACGGTCTGCCCACTTTCATTAATCAGGATGGGGAAACAACCCTCACTGATATAAATTTTCAGGAGTTTGAAAAACTAGGCTTCCTGAAGTATGAAGGCCCCTCGGATCCAACGATTACAGGTAGTTTGGGCAATAATTTTAGCTGGCACGGACTGAAACTGAATGTCTTTATCACCTATTCGTTTGGGAATAAGATTCGGCTGAATCCTGTTTTTGCAGCCCGATACACCGACCTGAGTTCTTTGCCGCGTGAGTTTAAAAATCGTTGGGTGTTGCCTGGCGACGAAGATTATACATCTATACCTGTGATTGCCAGTACCAGACAGTATCAGAAGTATTCGAGCTTGAATTATGCGTATAATGCATACAATTATTCGGACCAACGCATTGCTGATGGCGGGTTTGTCAGGCTGAAAGAAGTTTCGCTGGCCTATGATCTGCCCCGGAAATGGACAGAGCCATTAAAGATAAACAATGCGCAGCTGAAACTACAGGCAACAAACCTGTTTTTATTATATGCCGATAAGAAGTTAAACGGTCAGGATCCGGAGTTCTTCAACAGTGGTGGGGTAGCTACCCCGATGCCAAGGCAGTTTACCTTATCGGTTCGATTTGGAATTTAATAATGGGAGGAAAGAAGATGAAAATAATTAAATATATATTATTCGTAGCGTTAGTGTCTGTTCTAAACTCTTGCGAAAGTTTTCTGGATACCTTACCGGATAACAGAACACAGATTGATACCGAGAAAAAAATCTCGCAATTGCTGGTTTCAGCTTATCCGGGCGCCAATTATGCTGTACTGGCAGAATTGAGTTCCGATAATTTTGTAGACAATAATTCCATTCTACCAGTCAATCTCGCAGCTTTCGAACGGATGCACGATGAGATATTTAATTGGAGCGAGGTAACTTCATCTACACAGGAAGATAGTCCGTCGCACGTCTGGGAAAGATGTTATGCCGCCATCAGCACAGCCAATCATGCGCTGAAAGCTATTGAAGCATTAGAGTCACAGGATACGGACATTGATCTTTCTGCGCAAAAAGGAGAAGCTTTGTTGTGCCGTGCATACAGTCATTTCGTTTTGGTAAACATCTTCAGTCAGGCTTATAAGGATGAAACCGCGAGTAAGTCAGATGTAGGTATTCCTTATGTGACTGAGCCAGAGACTTCTGTTAATACAACATACACCCGCGAATCGGTACAATCTGTTTATGCAAAGATTCAGCAAGATCTGGAAGATGGAATTGCTCTTGTAACCGACCGGTATTACGCAGTACCCAAATATCATTTTAATAAAAAAGCGGCTGCTGCTTTTGCTGCAAGATTTTATCTGTATAAAAGAGAGTATCAGAAAGTGGTCGATTATGCTGATGTGGTGCTGACAGCTAATCCGGCATCACAGATGAGAGACTGGACAGTAAATTATGATAATATCGATGCAATTTCTTATGATTATATCAATACAGAAAAAGTATGCAACCTGTTGGTTATACCGACGACTTCTGTGTTCAGCCGTATTTTTGGAACGCGATATGGTCATAATCACGCTGCGATGGCAGGCTCAACTTATGGTTCGGGTCCTACATGGACAGATATGTTGCCTTGTTTCAACGGTAAACTTTACATCAGTGGGCAGCAGGATTATGGGGTGTTTTATCCAAAATCTTTCGAAATGTTCGAATATACTGATAAAGTCGCCGGGATTGGGTATGCCCATGTGGTGCGGGCTGAATTTACCGTGGAAGAAACGTTGTTGTGCCGGGCAGAAGCGCTCATCTACCTAAATCGTTTTAACGATGCAGTGGCCGACCTCCAGACCTGGAATAGCTCTCACCTGGCGCCAAATGCCCTTACAGAGACAATTATCAGGAATTTTTATGTGCCGTCGAATAGCCTTTTTGTAAAAACACTAAACAATGATAAAATGAGTTCGTCTTTCGTGGTTACTGCCGCTCAACGTCCGCTGATTCATTGTGTGTTGCATTTCAGACGTATTGAAACCATGTTCGACGGGTATCGCTGGTTTGATATCAAACGTTATGGAATCGAAATAGAACATAATATCGCCGGAAAAGGAGTTGATAAGCTGGTCTATAATGATCCTCGCAGGGCAATTCAGTTGCCTCAAGAAGTTATCAGTGCTGGACTAGAACCCAACCCACGGAAATTGACCCCTGTTTCGTCGGGAAACTTTAAATTAGTGAATAACGAATAGCGAATAACGAATAGGTTGCCACGTCGGCTTCGCCTCCTCGCAATGACGGAGCGATGACTGGAGTCTGGAGACCGGTGACTGGCGACATAAATTAAAAAACATGAACAAATTAACAATATCCATCCTCCTTTCTCTTCTCCTCTTACTTTCCTGCTCACAGGATGAGGAGTTTGGTCCGAGTATTTTTGACATGGAGGATCAATTAGTCGAAGGTTCTGCCAGCTATGAATTTGATGCTTGGTTGAGACAGGCCTATTTAGTTCCTTATAACCTGGATTTTCGCTACCGGATGGAAGACGTGGGTTCGGATATGGATTATAACCTGGTGCCGACATCTTTCGAAAAAGCTCAACAAATGGCCAAGTTAGTCAAATATCTGTGGTTCGATGTTTATGGAACAGTTGTGAGCCCTGAATTTTTAAAGGAAAACGGTCCGCGCATCATCCACCTGATTGGTTCGCCTGCCTACAATCCCATTTCGGGCACTATGTTACTCGGTACGGCTGAAGGTGGGTTAAAAGTGACTTTATTCCGTTGTAACGAATTGGATCCGACCGATGTGGATTTGCTCAATGAATACTATTTTAAGACCATGCACCACGAGTTCGCGCACATCCTGCATCAGAAAAGAAATTACCCGGTTGAGTTCGGACTGATTTCTCAGGGCAAATACAATCCCTTGGGCTGGCAGTATAAAACGGACTCAGAAGCAGCTACCTTAGGTTTCGTTTCTCCTTACGCGGGTAGTCAGAACCGCGAAGATTTTGTGGAAATTATTGCCAATTACTTAGTGAAAAGTGATATGCAATGGAGCGATATTTTAGAGTTGGCCTCACAACCGGGAATTGATATGTATGGTGATACCATTCCCGATGATGGCATCAACGGGCGCGCGATTATCCTCCAAAAGCTGGAAATGACTAAGAAATGGCTGAAAGATTCGTGGGAAATCGATATAGACTCTTTGCGTGCTGAAATCATCAGAAGACAATTGAATATTAATGAAGTACTGAATTAAAATGAAGATGTCAAAACACATTACATATATAGTTCTTTTTATCTGGCTGGGATTTTTATCAGCCTGTCGCAATGAAGAAGCAGACATTTTCTCAGCCTCGCCGGCAGAAAGATTGAATAAGGCTATCGGCGATTACCAAACCGTGCTGACTAATGCTGAAAATGGGTGGGAAATGGATTATTTCGCGAATGAGAACAGTCCGGGTTATACCCTGTTGGTGAAATTTAATAAATCTGGAAATGCTGTGCTGGCTGCGCGAAATGAGCTGACAACCAATGGGGCATACGAGCAGGATAGTTGCTTGTTTGATATTATTGGAGACAATGGCCCGGTATTGACCTTCAATACATTCAGCAAAATACTCCATGTGTTCTCCAATCCGGAAAATCCGGACGGATATGGACTGGAAGGTGACTACGAGTTTGTAATTGTAAAAGCACATCCCGATACCGTTTGGATGAGAGGGAAAAAGTACGGAGCTGAAATTTTGTTGCGCAAAATGCCCTTGAGCGTTCAGTGGCAGCAGTTTGTTAACGATCGCAGTGAATTTAAAAGTTTACTTTTTTCTGAGAAAGCTCCGGTGTTGACAATGAAAATTGATAAAACAAATTATACATTTTCATCTGGTTATTCCGGTGTGTTCTCAGCAAAACGTACCGGTGCAAATGCTGTCGCTTTTGATGTTCCATTTATTGTAACTCAGGATGGTATCAGGTTTTATCAGGAAATTGAGATAGATGGGGTAAAACTACGGACATTTAAACTTAATGAGGCAAAAAACGGGTTGGTGAGTGTTGAATCACCGGTTTACACGCTTTCCGGAGCTGATGATTTGGCGACATTCTTTACAGGAGACGCCAACACGGTCTGGGATTTTATTCCGTCAGGTTTTAGTGTCGGACTGAATCAACATTATCAGACGATTATTCAATCGGTTCAAACTTTGTATGGAGCTGATAATGCATCTCTTTCGCTGAAATACAATACCATTCGAAGATCTTTTGTTCTTTCGCTCAGTTATACTATTGGAACAACAATTACCGAGGGTTTGTTGGATCTGAATGTGAATGCGAGTAATAAAGACATGCTGACTATTTCATACAAAGGAGTAGGAAATGTAAATGGGTTACAATTTTACAATGAAGTAGAAGAATTGGATGATTTTATCTCAGCCATTTCCTCGGCTTTCACCCTGTCGACCGCAGCTAAGATTAATCCACAGCAAATAAAATTTACGAAAACAACCAATCAGCAGGTTTATTTTGCAATCAGGCCAAGGTGATGAGATTTACGATTTACTGATTTACAATTTTTGGGGGATAAAATGATGTAAGATGCAAATGGTAAATTGTAAATCAGTAAATCGTAAATAAACTACATTTTAATCTGCTTGAAGAAATCATTTCCCTTATCATCCACTAAAATGAAAGCAGGGAAGTTTTCCACCTCTATTTTCCAGATGGCTTCCATACCCAGCTCAGGATAAGCCAGACACTCTACCTTTTTGATGCTTTGCTCCGCCAAAATGGCTGCGGGACCACCAATTGAGCCCAGATAGAAACCTCCGTATTTCTTGCAGGCTTCTGTTACCTGTTCGCTTCTGTTACCTTTGGCAATCATAATCATACTGCCGCCCTTCGATTGAAACAAATCTACGTACGAGTCCATACGGCCTGCAGTTGTAGGTCCGAACGAACCGGAAGGCATGCCCTTGGGAGTTTTAGCCGGACCAGCATAGTAAATCGGATGATCTTTTACGTATTGCGGTAATTCTTTGCCCTCATCCAACAGTTCTTTCAGTTTGGCATGCGCGATGTCGCGACCCACAACAATTGTTCCTGATAAAGACAGACGGGTTGAAACCGGATACTGACTCAGTGTGGCAAGTATTTCCTTCATCGGACGGTTGAGGTCAATTTTTACGGCATTGCCTTCGCCCTGTTGACGGTATGCTTCCGGTATATATTTAGCCGGATTGTCTTCTAACTTCTCAAGCCAGATCCCGTCTTTGTTGATTTTCCCCTTGATATTTCTGTCAGCCGAACAAGACACCGCCATCCCCACAAAGCAAGAAGCGCCGTGACGCGAAAGCCGGATCACGCGTACGTCATGTGCAAAGTATTTGCCGCCGAATTGCGCTCCCATGCCAAATTGCTGGGCGGCTTTCAGTATTTTTGCTTCCATCTCCACATCACGGAAAGCTTGTCCGAGTTCGTTGCCGGTTGTCGGTAATTCGTCGTAGTATTTGGTAGAAGCTAATTTAACTGTTTTCATGCAGGCATCTGCTGAAGTGCCGCCGATGACAAAAGCTAAGTGGTAGGGCGGACATGCAGCGGTGCCTAGTGTTTTCATCTTTTCAGTCAAAAATTTCTCCAATGAAACAGGATTCAGCAGGGCTTTCGTTTCCTGGAAAAGATAGGATTTATTGGCCGAACCGCCACCTTTGGCGATAAATAAGAATTTATATTCATTGCCGTGACTTGCCATCAGGTCGATTTGAGCAGGCAGGTTGGTGCCGGTGTTTACTTCATCGTACATATTCAGTGCAGCATTCTGTGAATAACGCAGGTTTTCATCCCGGTATGTTTCGTAAATACCTTTGGATAACGCTTCTTCATCGGAACCGTCGGTGTAAACATTGTTCCCTTTTTTTGCATAAACAGTTGCAGTTCCGGTGTCCTGACAGAAAGGTAAAACCCCTTTGGCTGCAATTTCCGCATTTCTTAGCATCGTTACTGCCACATATTTGTCATTCTCACTTGCTTCAGGGTCGGCCAGAATATTGGCAACCTGTTGCTGATGTTCCGGTCGCAGCAAGAAAGAGCAATCGCGCATAGCAGTGCGGGCCAGCAGCGTTAGTCCCTCCGGTGCTACTTTCAGAATTTCCTGTCCTTCGAATTTTGCCGTGCTGACAAAATCTTTTGTTAATAAATAATACTCCGATTTGTCTTTTCCCGTCGGGAATGGTTCCTGATACCTGAATTCTTTTGCCATAAATATTTTACAATTTTAATGACTGCAAATTTACAGATTTTTATTGAACCACAAAAGGCACAAAAGGCACAAAAGGAAGGCTAAGGAGTCATAAAAAGAATTATGATATTTATCCTAACAGGCATAGAATAGGATCAGATTCTGATTTAAATGACTATTGTTGGATAATCATTATATATTATGTTTAATATTTAGATTTCTCACTTCGTTCGAAATGACAATCTGTATCTTAACTTATAGTAAGGCGTAAGGGGTTGGTTGGCGACGAAGCCGCCAACCAACCCCTTACGCCCAAAACTCAATATAAATCGTTGTCATTCTGAGCGTAGCGAAGAATCGAATAAATTTTATCGGATAACGATAGAATAGATTTAAATGACTAAACTTTATCTTCGTATAATTGTTTTATTATGTTAAACCGCTGAAGAATTGTATCGCAATCATTTTTTTCGTTTGTGATTCCTAGGTCTTCCTTTTGTGCCTTTTGTGCCTTTTGTGGTTCAATAAAAATCCGTACTTTTGCAAATGCAAATATTAAGGGTATTAGTTTAAGGTAAAATAATATAAATCAAAACAATATGAGTAAAAAAGCTTTATTAATGATTCTCGATGGCTGGGGAATCGGTAACGGATCGAAAGCAGATGTGATTGCTTCGACTCCAACTCCTAACTGGGATAAAATTATCGCTACGTATCCGAATTCTTATTTGCTGGCGTCGGGCGAACATGTGGGATTGCCTGATGGTCAGATGGGTAATTCGGAAGTGGGTCACTTGAATATTGGAGCAGGAAGGGTTGTTTACCAGGATTTGGTGAAAATTAACATCGCTTGTCGCGACAACAGTATCATGCAGAATCCGGAAATTATCAACGCTTATACTTATGCCAAAGAGAACAACAAAAAGATGCATTTCCTTGGCCTTGTTTCTGATGGTGGCGTTCATTCTTCTCAGGATCATTTGTATAAATTACTGGACATTGCCAAATCTTATGGAATTGAAGATGCTTATGTGCATTGCTTCATGGATGGTCGCGATACAGATCCCAAAAGCGGGAAAGGTTATCTCGAACAATTAGAGGCACATACACAATATTCTACAGGCAAAATTGCTTCTGTAATTGGTCGCTATTATGCCATGGACCGCGATAAAAGATGGGAACGGGTGAAAGAAGCTTATGATCTGATCGTGAAAGGTGTTGGAACTCCTACAACCGATCCAGTGGCTGCTATGCAGGCTTCTTATGATGCCGGTGTGACGGATGAGTTCGTGAAACCAATTGTGGTAACGGATAATGACGGTAAGCCATTGGCGAAAATCGAAGCCGGTGATGTGGTGATTTTTTTCAACTATCGTAACGACCGGGCCAAAGAACTGACAATCGTGCTGACTCAGGAAGATATGCACGAGTTTGATATGCATACTATCCCCTTGGAATATTATTGCATGACTCCTTATGATTCTACTTTCAAAGGATTGAAAGTATTGTTCGATAAAGATAATGTGCAGAATACCATGGGTGAATATGTTTCTTCACTTGGGTTGAAACAATTACGTATTGCTGAAACAGAGAAGTTTGCACATGTGACATTCTTCTTTTCCGGAGGTCGCGAAGCAGAATTCCAAGGAGAAGAGCGTATTCTGATCCCTTCGCCCAAAGTGGCGACTTATGATTTAATGCCGGAAATGAGTGCGTATGGAATCAAAGATGCGTTGGTAACTGAACTGAATAAACAGAAGTTTGATTTCATCGTCCTGAACTTTGCCAATGGCGACATGGTGGGACATACTGGTGTGCGTGAGGCAATTGTGAAAGCAGTGCAGGCCGTTGACGATTGCATGGGTCAGGTAGTGGAGGCTGCTAAAGCCAACGATTATGAAG
>VSSQ01000370.1_pt1 | contig 35645 bp, 31 predicted proteins | sample 4763081 | NCBI WGS metagenome assembly VSSQ01 (sample SAMN12137344, study PRJNA551015) | bioreactor metagenome | isolation source: SDC9 anaerobic chlorinated ethene degrading culture | place: USA: Knoxville, Tennesee | collected 2015-01-01
AATATCATTTAGTACAAATTAATAATCTGTCAACCTTATTCAGGACGGGTCAAACCTTATTATAAACTTTTAAAACGAAGAGTTAATACACGAAAGATGCACATCATTCATACCAAAAGATGCACATCTTTCGTGGTAAAAGATGTGCATCTTTTTTTTTGCTAAAATTTATTGGGGAATTTTGAATTAAATATCTAAGAACTTATTCTTATGGATTTACATCTGCAAATATACAAAATTTTTCTTGATTGGGTTATGTTAAAATCCTATTAATATATAAATCCTGAAAATCCTGATTCAAACAAAATATAATATTATTGGGCACGCACAAAGCTTGCCCCTACACGCCTAAACAATCATCAAAAATAATGTTATTGACAATTTATTGTTGAATTGTTTTGTGAAAAACATATTGCAATTCAAATTTTATTGGTAATTTTACACTGGAAAAAAATATAAAAAAGAATATAATTTAATATGAATGAGTTTCAAAATCAATTACAAAAAGTTATTTCTGAAATAAATAAAGCTTCTCAAAGAGTGGTTTTGTCAGAAAAGGTTGATCAGTTAGATTTAGATGTTTTGTTGGAAAGAATACGAAAGGCATATTCTTTAGTTATTGATTTGGGAATTGAGGAAGTAATTGAACAAATTAGTATTCCAGAAGCTACTAAAGAACAAGAAATAGAAGAAATGCCTAAGGTGGTTTTTTTTGAAAAAGAACCAGAGTTTGAAATGGCTCAACAAGAGAAAATAGAACCAGAGATAGAAGTTGAATTGGAACAGGATTTGGAATTAGAAAAAGAAGCATATGAAAAATTTGATGAGATAGAAGAAGAACAATTGGAGTTATTAATAGAAGAAACACCAGTTATTGAGAAAGAGGAAATCTTGCAGGAAGCTTTGTTTGAAACAAAAGAAATTGATGATATACCAAATGAAATAGAAGAACTAGTTGAGAAGAAAGATGAAATTCCTTCTGTTTTGAAATATTTGAATGAACAAATGCCTAAGTCTTCAACAATATCTCCAATTCACATTAAGATTGAGGATGAGGTAAAGGAAACTCAGCCTGAATTAGTTGTTGAAGAGGAAAAGACTGTTGAAATTGTTGTAGAGAATAAAGCGATTGAAGAGGAAAGGGTTGAAGAAATTGTTGTGGAGCAAGAAGTTATTGAAGAGCCTAAGATTGAAGAGAAAAAGGAAGAGGTGTTTCAAGAATTGTTTTTTGAAACTCCAATTGAAGAGTCTAAACCTAAAAATCTTTCAAATGGTAAAACAATTGGAGAACAGTATGAACAAAAGAAATCCATTTTTGAAAATTTCTCAACAAACATAAAACAAGATGATATTTCAAAACGTTTTAATTCTCCAAAGATTGATTTAAGGACTGCAATTGGGGTTAATGAGAAGTTTATGTTTATAAATGATTTGTTTTCTGGAAATTTAAGGGAATACACTGACTTTATTCAAAGGTTAAATGAGGCAGAAACATTGGAAATGGCAAATGTTATTTTAAATGGTGAAAAGGAAAATAAGCGTTGGGTCACAAATTCATTGTCTTATGGCACTCTTACTGAGATATTAGCTAAGAAATTTCATTAGAAATTATTAAAAACTTATAAGCTATGAATGAGAAATATTATGTGGAAGTAGGTTCTAACCAAAGAAATCACTTTGGGGAATATATTTGTGGTGATGTTTTCCTTTCAAAGCGTATTAAGGAAGAAGGACGATTGATTTCTGTTTTGGCTGATGGAATGGGGCATGGAGTGAAAGCTAATGTTTTGGGAACTCTAACTGCAACATTGGCTTTGGGTTTTTCGGAAGAATATAAAGATGCTCAAACTATAGGAAATATAATTATGACAACTTTGCCTGTATGTAGTGAGAGAAAAATCAGCTATGCTACTTTCACAATTGTGGATGTTGATAATGGACAGGTGAATATATTGGAGTACGATAATCCTATTTGTTTGGTGATGCGAGGAGCAAATATAATGGAGTTGGAATGGGAGGAGTTGAGCTTAGATTGTAAGAATGTTTTTGGAGAGCCTCAAGCAATTAAGTCGTGCAGGTTTATTCCAGAGAAAGAAGACAGAATTATTTTTATTTCTGATGGAGTTACTCAGTCAGGAATGGGTTCAGCAGAGTTGATGTTGGGATGGACAAGAGAGAAATATGTTGAATATGTTAAAGAAACCATTTTGCACGATAGAAATATTTCAGCATCCAAATTAGCTCAAAAGGTTGTTAATAGAGCATATTCCAATGATAATTTCAGGTCTAAGGATGATACTTCTTGTGGGGTCATTTATTTTAGAAACCCAAGAAAGATGATTATTGCAACAGGCCCCCCATTCAGAAAAGAAAGTGATGTGGAATTTGCTCAAGCAGTTAAAAACTTTGATGGGAAGAAAGTTATTTGTGGAGCAACAACAACGGATATAATTTCAAGGGAATTGGGAATTGAAGTTGATGATAATGTTGAGGCAACCGACCCAACTCTTCCTCCTATGTCAAAAATGGAAGGAATTGATTTGGTCACGGAAGGAATACTAACTTTAAATAAGGTTGTAACCATTCTTTCTAACAACACAGAATCAACTCTTAATCTTGGCAATGGACCAGCAGATCAGATAGTAAAGCTTATTTTGGACAACGATGAAATAGTAATTATGGTTGGTACAAAAATAAATGAAGCACATCACGACCCTACGCTTGGAGTGGAGGTTGAGATAAGAAGAGCAACAATTAAGCGTCTGGAGGATGTCTTAGAAAAGAAATTTATGAAGGAAGTAATTGTTCAATACATTTAAAATTTATACCTTTGCTTTCTGTTTTAATACTTAAAATTGAGTTAAATCATAAAAACATATTTAATATGATAAAGAAAATAGTGTTTGTATTATTGATTGCGTTTAGCACAACAGTCTTTTCACAAACATACATTAGAGATGCAGAACTTGGAGATAAGGATGCTCAATATCGTTTGGGGAGAATGTATGAAAGAGCTGATAGGATGCCAAAGGATATGGCTAAGGCTCTTTATTGGTATTCCAAAGCTGCAGAACAAGACCAGCCTCAAGCAATTCAAACATTGGCTGAACTTTATTTTTATGGAGTTGAGGTTGAGAGAAAACCACGAATTGCTTATACTTTGTTTCTTAAGAGTGCAGAATTTAAAAATGTTGAAGCATATTATTGCTTAGGAGAAATGTGTTTTGCAGGACAAGGAGTTGATAGAGATTACAATAAAGCATATTCATGGTATAAGAAAGCTGCCGATGAAGGAAATCTTGCAAAAGCTCAATTTAAAGTTGGACAATTACTTTTTGAAGGAGAATTTGTAAAGCAAGATAAGGCAATGGGAATAAACTATATTAAAATGGCATTTCAAAATGGTTATCCAAAAGCTTATGAATATTGGACAGAGCAGCAAATGTGGAAGTACGAAAAATAAATAAATCACTAATATGAAAAAAACAATAATATTTATATCCGCTATATTTTTCTTTATTCCTTTAGTCTTTTCTCAAAACATTGAACAAAAAGCAAAGAATGGCAATATTCAAGCAATGTATGATTTGGCAAAGGAATACTATTCTGGAATTGGTAGATTGGAAAACAAGGCTAATGCACTTGTTTGGTTTGAAAGAGCTGCAAATAAAAACCATATTGAATCAATGTATCGTACTGCTCAAATGTACGAAAAGGGATTAAGTACAAAAGTTAGTTTAAGAAAAGCATTTAATTTCTATCTCCTTGCAGCAGAAAAAGGACATGAGGCTTCACAGCTTATTGTTGCTCAAATGCTTGAAAAGGGAGAAGGGGTTTCAAAGAGTGATAGTAGAGCTTATTTATGGTATAGGGTTTGTGCAGAAAGAAAGGAAGTATTGGCTTGGAGAAAGATGGGGGATTATTTCAGAGATGGAAAGGTTGTTATGAAAGACCATATTCAAGCAAAGTATTGGTACGATAAGGCAGTTGAAGTAAATGATATTGAATCCAAATCATCATTGGCCTATCTTTATATTGCAAATGAAGGATTGGCTCCAAAGGCAAAAGAGGCAAAAGAATTGAACAGAGAGCCTTTTCAAAAACAACTCCCAATGGCATATTATGTTGAAGGAATGCTCAATTTGTACGAAAGTTCCGATTCAAATAATAAGAAAGCCTTTGAATACCTTTCTAAAGCAAAGCAATTGGGCATAAGTCATGCATATTATCCTTTAGCAATGTTATATTATAAGGGAGAAGGAACTAAAAGAAACCTTCCTAAAGCATTTGAAATTATGCAATCTTTACCTGCAGAATATAATGGTGAGGTTTGCTATTATATGGCAATGGCATATCAACAAGGAGATGAAGATTTAGATATTGACCAAACTAAAGCAATAGAATATTTCAAGAAGGCTGCAAACGCTAATAATGCAGAGGCATGTTGGGAATTAGAAAGAATTTATAAGCAAGGAATAGGAGTTAAAAAGAACCTAAAAGAAGCAAGTTTTTGGAGGAAGAAAGCTCTTTCAATTGAAAACCCAAAATTACAACAAAGCAAGAAATAAACTAATAAGTCCACTTCTTATTTCTAAAAATCAAAATTTATATTATGGCAAACATGGATTTATCAGCACAAAAGAATGCTCAACAATGGTTAGATAGTAATTCCATTGATTCTTCAACAAAAGATATTATTAAGGATATGATGCTAAATAATATTGAGCAGTTTAATGAATCGTTTTATAGAAATCTTGAATTTGGAACAGGAGGACTTAGAGGCATAATGGGAATTGGGACAAATAGAATGAATCAATATACTGTTGCAATGGCAACTCAAGGCTTTGCAAATTATATTATTGAATCTAACCCCAATAAAGAAATTAAAGCAGTAATATCATTTGATAATAGAAATAATAGTAAGGAGTTTGCACAAATAACTGCAAGAGTTATGGCTGCCAATGGTTTTAAGGTTTTCCTTTTTAAGGAACTTCGTCCAACTCCAGAGCTTAGTTATGCAGTTAGATATTTTGGATGCGATGCAGGAGTAATGTTAACGGCTTCTCATAACCCTAAAGAATATAATGGTTATAAGGCATATTGGAATGATGGAGGACAATTAGTTTCTCCTCACGATACTTTTGTAATTGAGCAGGTGGTTAAGATTACCGACTATTCTCAAGTTAAGATTCAAGAGAGTTTGGATAATATTACAATTGTTGAAAAGAGTTTTGATGATAATTATTTAGAGGAAGTTCTTAAATTAAGTCTTAACCCTCAAATCATTAAGAAACATTCTGATATAAAAATATGCTATACTCCTTTGCATGGAACAGGAATAACTTTAGTTCCAAAAGCATTGGAGATGTATGGATTTAAAAATGTAAATATTGTTAGTGAGCAAGCCATAATTGATGGTAATTTTCCAAGTTGCAAGAGCCCTAATCCTGAAGAAAATTCAGCTATGGAAATGGGGATTAAACTTGCTAAGGAAATTGATGCCGATATTCTTTTAGCAACAGACCCCGATGCCGATAGGGTTGGAATTGCGGTTAAAGACCAAAGCAATGAATTTATCCTTATTAATGGAAATCAAACCGCAACCGTTCTTACCTATTATATTTTAAAGACTTTAAAAGAAACTTCAAGACTTAAAGGAAATGAATATACAATTAAAACAATTGTTACCTCTGAGCTAATAAAGAAAGTTTCTGAAAGCTTTGGAGTTAAGAATTATGATGTGTTTACCGGCTTTAAGTTTATTGCAGATAAAATTCTTCAATTGGAAGGAAAAGAAAAATATATTTGTGGAGGGGAGGAGAGTTATGGTTTTTCAATAGGGGATTTTGTAAGAGATAAAGATGCTGTTTCTGCTTGCTGTATGATAGCTGAGGTATGTGCTTGGGCTAAGGAGCAGGGAAAAACTTTCTTTGATATTTTGCTTGACATATATTTAGAATATGGTTTTTTCAAAGAAGAGTTAATTTCAATAACAAAACAAGGGAAGCAGGGAGCGGAAGAAATTCAAAATATGATGCTTGCTTTTAGAGAAAATCCTCCAAAAACTCTAATAGGTCTTGAGGTAGTTAGAATTAAAGACTATCAAAAGCAATTAAATATTGACTTAAAAAACAATACAGAGGAAGCTCTTGACTTCCCTAAATCAAATGTCCTTCAATTTTTCTTGGAAGATGGAAGCAAAGTATCTGTACGTCCTTCAGGAACAGAGCCTAAAATAAAGTTCTATTTTGGAGTATATAATAAACTTCATTCAATAGAAGACTACCCTGAGCTTTTGAAAAAAGCAAATGAAAAGATAAGTAGAATTATTGGCGAGCTTGGACTAAAATAATAAATCAATTCATTAATAATGAGGTTTATTTTAACTCTATATTAAAAAATAGTTCTCTTGTAATTTTCTTTCGAGAATAATGTTTTAAGAAAATAATAATATTCAAAATATTTTTCCGTTTTCTTTTTCAAAATGACTTTAAAAGATTAAATCATGAAAAATAATATAATATTCTTATTCGCTTTATTACTGGTTTTTAGTAATAATATTTATTCTCAGGCAAGTGCTCCCAAATTAGGAGGAGTTAGTGGGAAAGTGTTAAATAAAAACACAAATGATCCAATACCTTATGCAAATGTTATGATATTAGGCTCAACATTAGGCTCCTCAACAGATGATAAAGGTTTTTTTGAAATTAAGGATGTTCCAGTAGGATTTGTTAGAATCGTTGTAAGTGTTGTTGGATATAAATACGTTATTTCTGATGAGTTGCAAGTCTTCAACAATCATAGTGCATACACTATTATTAAAATGGAAGAAGCCCCAAAAGACCTTCTGGAAGTAAATATTGTTGCTGTTAAGGAAAAAAGTAAGGAATCTCCAATATCTCTTAGAACAATATCTCTTCAAGAAATTGAAAAATCTCCTGGAAGTAATCGAGATGTTTCTAAAGCAGTTCAAAATCTTCCTGGAGTTGCTGCAGGAGCTGTAAATAGAAATGACTTAATTGTTAGAGGAGGAGGTCCTTCTGAAAATGTTTTCTTCTTGGATGATGTTGAAATTCCTATTATTAATCACTTTGCAACTCAAGGAGCTTCAGGTGGAGCAGTAGGAATTCTTAACCCAGATTTTGTTCGTCAAGTTGATTTCCTTTCAGGAGCATTTCCTTCCAATAGGGGTGGTGCATTAAGTTCGGTTATGAACATTAAACAAAAAGAAGGCTCAAGAGATAAGATGCACTTCAAAGGCTCAATTGGAGCTTCTGACCTTGCTCTAACTTTTGATTTGCCAATAAAAGATAATAATCTTTTGTTTTCATATCGTAGAAGTTATCTTCAATTCCTTTTTACTGCCTTAGGACTTCCTTTCTTACCTTCTTATGATGATATTCAATTCCGTTATAAATGGAATATTAACCAAAAGAATGAAATTCTATTTCTTGGACTTGCTGCATTTGATAGGTCAGAACTTAATCTTACTATTGATAATCCAAACGAGTCTCAACAATATCTATTAAATTCTTTGCCAGACTATAATCAATTGAGCTATACTGTTGGGGCCGTTTACAAACATTATAATGATAACTCTGTTGATATGGTTGTTCTTAGTAGAAATATGTTAAGAAATGCTTTTGAAAAATACACTGATAATGATAAAAACCTTCCAAAACTCTTTGATTACTCTTCTGTTGAAGCAGAAAACAAACTAAGATATGAAAAAAGATATACAACCCTTCCTTTTGACCTTAGCTTTGGAGCAAATGCTCGTTATTCAAAATACACAAATAATAGCAATAGGACAATCAACGTAAATAATATGTTGTTTCAAGACTCATATAGTTCATTGATTGATTTGTTTTCCTATGGTCTTTTTGTACAAACTGGAGATGCTTACTTTAAAGAAAGGCTTAAACTTGGAATGGGAGCAAGATTTGATGGAAATACCTATTCTAATTTAATGTCTAACCCATTAGTTCAGTTCTCTCCTCGTATTTCTGCTTCATATCTTTTCAATGAACATTTATCAATAAATGCAAATGTTGGACACTACACCAAAGAACCTTCATACACTTCAATGGGATATAAAGACTCAAATGATGTTTTTGTGAATAAGGATAATTTAAAGTACATTCATGTTAATCATTATGTTTTAGGATTTGAATTTAACACAAAAGCAAAGATTAAAGCAAGTGTTGAAGGTTTCTACAAACAATATTATAACTATCCAATAACTCTTAATGAAGGAATAAGCCTTGCAAGTAAGGGAAATGATTTTGGAGCAGTTGGTGATGAACCTCTAATTTCAGACGGAAAAGGAAGAGCCTATGGTATTGAAGCTCTATTTACTGCAAATGATATTAAGAAATTTAATATTTATGCTGTCTTCACTTATTTTATTTCTGAGTTTACAGATATTCAAGGTAAATATGTTTCATCCTCTTGGGACAATAGATTTATTTTGAATTTGACAGCAAGTCGTAAGTTTAAATATGATTGGTTGGTAAGTGCTCGTTGGCGTTTGATAGGAGGGAGTCCTTACACTCCAATTGATGAATATGTTTCCTCTCAAAGACAAATTTGGGATTTAAGAAATCAACCTTATTTAGATTACACAAAATTCAACACACTTCGTTTAGGTAATTATCATCAGTTAGATATTAGAGTAGATAAAGAATTTGCTTGGAAGAACTTTGATATAACATTATATCTTGACATCCAAAATGTATATAACTTCAAGTCAGAATCAGAACCTATCTACACTAATTTAAATACTGATGGTACTCCTAACATAGCACCAAACAACCAAGAGTACATACTTAGAAAGATTTCAACCACAACAGGAACAATACTTCCTACCTTTGGTCTAATTGTCTATTTCTAAAATATTATTTTGTTCTCTTGTTAGCCTCACATATTCAACTATTACTTACTTAAAGTGTATGCTTAAAAGAGTAAATGATTTTAGTATTAATCATTAATCTTACCTTAATATAGAGGTATAAATCCTTGCTTTAAAACTCAAAAAAAGAGGCTTTAATCTTTTTATACTTCGTTTAGAAGTCAAAACAATGGCATTGTTTCATTAAAACAACCGCATTGTTTTGGTAAAACAACCGCATTGTTTTGAGTAAACAATGGCATTGTTTTTATTTTATAATGGCATTATACTAAAATTAAAAGAAGATTTGTGAGATTGAAATAGGGGTTTAGTGGTTTTAAGTTAGGTTTGATGAGGCGTAAGTAAACAAAAAAAGACGTGATATAAATCACGTCTTAACTTATAAAGTATTGTTAATTTCTTTATTGTGCTGTTGCAGGAATTGGAGTATATACTCTTGCAGCAAGTTCTTTATCTAATTGATAAATTCCATATCCATTTCCATCTAAAAGAGTTAATGTGTCAATGATTGCTTGTGCATTTTCTTCTTCTTCAACTTGCTCGTCAATAAACCATTTCAACATTGATTGTGTTGCATAGTCTTTCTCTTCTGTTGCAAGTGCATAAAGGTCATTGATAAGCTTTGTTACAACTTGTTCGTGTTCTAAAGTGCTTTTAAAAGCTGCAAGAGGTGATTTCCATGATTTTTCAACCTTTGCAATTGGTTTCAATTCCACTTTTCCTCCTCTTGAAAGGATATAATTTAAGAACTTCATTGCATGGTCTTGTTCTTCTTTAAATTGAATTTCCATCCAATTTGCAAATCCTGGTAATCCTTTTGATGCAAAGTCTGCACTCATTGAAAGATATAGATATGCTGACCAAAATTCAGCGTTTATTTGAGCGTTTAATGCTTCTTCTAATTTCTTGCTTAACATAATATTTTTGTTTTAAATTGTTTTAATTATTTTATTTAACGCTACAAAGATAATACATATTTCTCTTTATTGCTAATCTTTAACGAGAAAACGCCAATTTTTATTGCGAAACTCCTCAGAAGCATAGTTAATTCCTATTCTCGGGGTTTGAATATAATTTAATTTTTTTCCATCGTCCTCAATCCAAATTTCTTTACTTTTGGAAAGGTCTTCTTTGTTAAGCTCTCTTGTTATTTGAAAAGCCTTTGTTAGTTTGCCAGGACCATTATAGCCTTCAACTCCTCTAATCAAAACTGCTTCGGGATTATCTTTTTCTCCGCTAACAATATTAAGTAAATTATGTACTCCATAGCAAAGGTATATATATGTAGTACCTCCTTTTTCAAACATAGGCTCATTCCTTTGGGTTTTACCTTTATGTGCGTGAGAGGCAGTGTCCTCTATTCCATAGTAGCTTTCAGTTTCTGTTATCCTTAGCTTAATGGTTTCTTTGCCTATCTTCCTGCAAAGCAATTTACCGATAAGTAGTGGAGCCATTTCCAAAGCATTCTTGCAGTAGAAATCAGCCTTGAGTCTTGTCATAGCTCTTTTTTAGTTCTTGTCTCTAAATAATCTATAAAGTTCTCTCTTATTGGTGATAATGTAGCTCTTTTGATTAGAGTCAATTAAACCCTCATCAATCATTTCCTTTATTGTTTTGGAAAGGGCTGGACGTGTAACTCCAAACATATTTGCCAATTCTTGTTGAGTGTGTTTAATTTTAAATTCTAATGAGCCGTGTTGTGCCGCAATCTCAAGCAAATAGCCTGCAATCCTACTCTTTATTGTCCCAAAGCTTAGGGAACGAATCTTTGTAGAAAGAAAAGCTCCTCTATCAGAAATCATTTGAAGGAAATTCAAAAGCAGCTTAGGTGTACGCTGAAGCATATAGGTAAATTCTACTCTTGGAATGGGAAGAATTCTAACCGTGCCAACAGCAGTTGCATCAACAGGAAATTTATTTATCTCTGCATAAAGAATTGCTGGAGCTAAAACTCCTGGAGCACTAATGCTTTCTATATACATGTTTTTCCCGCTAACGTGAGACATTGAATTGGAAACTTCGCCCTCCAAAATAATATAAAGATAGTTACAATCGTCGCCTTGTGAAATAACTTTATCTCCGTTTTTGTAGGTTCTAATGCCCAATTTCTGACCTATAACCTTATGAATTTCTTCTTCGCTCATTCCTGAGAAGAGTATACATTGATTCAAATTTTCCATAGTGCAAATATAAAAAAAAATCCTTTTTGTAACTTTTATTACAAAACTTTCTTCATTGAGGCTGTATTTTTGCACCATAATTAAAATAGAAAATTATTATGGATGCACAAATGTTTTGTTTTCAATGCCAAGAGACAGCGGGCAATAAAGGCTGTACAATTAAGGGTGTTTGCGGTAAGGAACCACAAACTGCCAGATTTATGGATATGCTAATGTATGCAACAAGAGGATTAGCTGCTGTAAATTATAAATTAAGAGAAAAAGGTTTGGCTTGCAAGGATGCTGAGCACCTTATCTTAGATGCTCTTTTCTCTACAATCACCAACGCTAACTTTGATGATAATGCTCTAAAGGCTAAAATTGCTAAGACTTTCTCTCATAAGGATGAGCTTATTGCTTATGCTAAGGAAAATGGGGTTGCTCTTCCTGAAATGGACGAAATTTGGTTTAAGGTGGAACAACACGACTACCTTTCTTTCAACGATAAAGTTGGGGTTTTGAGTGAAACTAATGAGGATGTTCGCTCTTTAAAACAGCTTATAGTATATGGTGTTAAGGGTTTGGCTGCTTATGTTGAGCATGCTCTAAATCTTAACTTCGAGGATGATGAAATTTATTTGGTTATGGAAGAAGCTCTTTATGCAGTGTCTTCTCATGATTTGTCAGCTGATGAACTTACTGCAATGGTACTTAAGGTTGGTTCAGCAGGAGTGAAAGGTATGGCTCTTTTGGATAAGGCTAATACAACAACCTATGGCAATCCTGAGATAACCAAAGTTAATCTTGGCGTTAGAAATAATCCTGGTATCCTTATCTCTGGTCATGACCTAAAAGACCTTGAAGAACTTTTGGAACAAACCCAAGGAACAGGAGTTGACGTTTACACTCACGGTGAAATGCTTCCAGCAAATTCTTATCCTTTCTTCAAGAAATATCCTAACTTCGTAGGAAACTATGGTGGCTCATGGTGGCACCAAAAGGAAGAATTCTCAACATTTAATGGACCAATTCTATTCACAACCAACTGTATTGTTCCACCAAAGGCTGACGCAAACTACATAGGCAAAATCTTCACAACAGGAAGTGCAGGCTTGCCAGGAGCAATCCACATTGCACCAAGAGAACAAGGTAAACAAAAAGACTTCTCTCCAGTTATAGCTATGGCAAAACAATGCCAACCTCCAACAGAGTTTGAAAAAGGAGAATTAATAGCAGGTTTTGCTCACCACCAAGTATTGCAATTGGCAGACAAGGTTATTGACGCAGTAAAACAAGGAGCTATAAAGAAATTTGTGGTTATGGCAGGATGCGACGGAAGAATGAAATCAAGATCATACTACACCGAATTTGCAGAAGCCCTTCCTCAAGACTCTGTAATCCTAACCGCAGGATGTGCAAAGTATCGCTACAATAAATTACCACTTGGCGACATAGGAGGAATCCCAAGAGTATTGGATGCAGGTCAATGTAACGACAGCTATTCCCTTGTTGTTATAGCATTAGCCCTTAAAGACGCATTCGGATTGGAAGACGTAAACCAATTACCAATAGTTTATAATATTGCTTGGTACGAACAAAAAGCAGTAATCGTACTCTTAGCACTACTATCCTTAGGAGTGAAAAACATCCACTTAGGACCAACACTTCCAGCATTCCTTTCTCCAAACGTAGTTAACGTTTTGGTACAAAACTTCGGAATTGGCGGCATCTCAACCGTAGAAGAAGATATAAAGAACTGGATCGCATAAACATTGAAAATTCAACCAGTTTGGGCTGATTCCGAAAGGAGTTAGCCCTTTTTTATTAAAAAAAACTCCCATTGTAATCAATATTACACACCTTCCCTCCAAAAGGCAGTAATTTTGCACCATAAACAAAAACAGAATAATTAAATACAAAGAAATACCATGAAAAGAACAGTAATTAAAATTGACGAAAACCTATGCAACGGATGCGGATTATGCGTTAGCGGTTGCCATGAAGGAGCCCTACAACTAATAGACGGAAAAGCCGTTATGATAAGCGATATCTTCTGCGACGGATTGGGAGCCTGCATTGGAGAATGTCCAGTTGGAGCCATAGAATTTGAAGAGAGAGAAGCAGAGAAATATGACGAAATCGCCGTTATGCAAAGAATCCTTCCAAAGGGAGAGAAAGTAATTCTGGCTCACCTCAAACACATGAAGGACCACAACGAAACAGAATACCTTCGTCAAGGGATAGAATTTCTTAAAGAAAACAACTACCCAATAGACCTAAGCTCATTGGAAGACGCCCCAGAAACAAAATCACAAGGCTGCCATGGGGGAGGATGCCCTGGCTCAGCCTCAAGAGAAATAGCCCAAACCCAGTCAAGCACAACTCAAACTCCATCCAATAATTCACAGCCTTCAGAACTAAGCCATTGGCCAGTACAACTCCATCTTCAAAACCCCAATGCCGCCTATTTTAAGGGATGTAACCTTTTGTTAGCAGCCGATTGCACCGCTTTCACCTTAGGCAGCTTCCACCAAACCCTTTTGAAAAACAAAAAAGTAGCCATAGCCTGTCCAAAGCTCGACACCAACAAAGAGCAATATGTAGAAAAGCTTACAGCAATGATAGATGATGCCCAAATAGACACCCTAACCGTTGCCGTAATGGAAGTACCATGTTGTTCAGGCTTGGTACAAATTGCAAAGCTTGCCCTTCAAAATGCAAAGAGGAAATGCCCTCTTAAAATAATAGTGATAAGCGTTGAAGGAAAAATATTAAGTGAAACTTGGATGTAGTTTCCTTTTAACGATTAAGGAGTTTAAGGAGCTTAAAGACCTTAAGGACATAAAATTACTTAGAGTCCTTAGAGTCATTAAGCTCCTTAAAATTTATAAACCCTATCTTCTCAAAATTAGACTAAGTCTGAGCGTTTTTTAACTAAGTCTCCTTGTCAAGAGACTTAGTCTGCTTGTCAGGAGACTTAGTCTAAAAAAGACCCAACTCCGTTAAAAAACGCTCAGACTAAGTCCTAAAAAAAGCACCCTTAGTCCCATGATAATCAGTTGGAATATAATTGTTTGCAGACTTCAGAGAAGCATCAAAAAACAAGTCAAAACCCCAAAAACAACTGTTTAACTAAGTCAAATGCGTTTTTTAACGGAGTCTAAGTTTTTTTTAACGGAGTTAAAATTAAATTAGACTTAGTCTTGATTTAATCTCCACAAAATTTCCTCTTTCCAAAAAATCATAGAAAACCTTTCCCTTATCAAATGGGAGTAAAAAAAGAAAGTGAAAAGAAGTTTCCTTGCTTTTCACTTTTCTCTGACCTTAACAAGTCTTAACCTAATTGTTTAACCTTTTCTTATGATTGAAGGTGTGCGGATGAAGGGACTCGAACCCCCACGTCTCACGACACTAGATCCTAAGTCTAGCGCGGCTACCAATTACGCCACATCCGCGAAATTTGAGGTTGCAAAGATAGGTGTTTTTCTTTTACCACCAAATTTTATTACAACTTTTTTTCTTTGCAACCTCTTTTTTTTCTTACTTAACGTTAAGTTTCTTTATCAAAAGAGGAGTAATGTCTTCACTCTCTTCAGCATACCAAAGTATTCCTGTACTTTCAAGAATGTAGGTATATTTGTTTTCTTTTGCCACTTCAGCAACGGCAGCCTTAATTTTATCGGTAATTGCCAACATTAGCTCGCCTTGTTTCTTTTGAATATCTTCTTGAGCACTTTGTTGAAATTCTTGAAATCTCTGACCAACAGATTGAATTTCTCTTTGCTTGCTTTGTTTCAAAATTTCAGAAAGTTGAGCTTCCTTAGCTTGATATTCACCCACCAAACGGTCATATTCCTTTTGCATTGTTTCGGCTTCAGTCTGAAGCTCTGCCATATATTTTTGCATTGTAGCTTGAGCAGAATCTCCTTCGGGCATCTTTTTAATAAGTTCGGTTGAAGAGAAATGCCCCAATTTAACGCTCTTTTGGGAGTAAAGGTTGCTGCAAAGCAATAAAACCGCAACAAGAGTTAATACTTGGATTGTTTTTTTCATCATGAGTTTGTTTTTATTTTATTATATTCTTTTACAATTAAGGTGCAAAAATACACAATTTTATCTTATTATACTATCTTGAACCCTTTTGACCACTAATTTTATAGCCAAGTTCGGCAAGCACCAAGTCGCTAACATCAGTCTTTGCATCAACATAAAGAATGGTAGCCCCAGAGGATTTATCGAAAATCATTGAATAGTTTTTCTCCTGAGCAATTTTCTCGATGGCATTGTAAACCTTGTCTTGAATAGGTTTCACAAGTTCGGAGCGTTTCTTAGACAAATCGCCCGTATTCCCAAAACGTTGTTTCTGCATATCTTTGGCTTCCTTTTCAGCTGCAATAATCTCATTCTCCTTCTTGGTTTTTAGTTCCTCAGGCAACAAAACACTTTCAGCCTGAAAAGCCTTGTAGAGCCTATCCACAATTTGAAATTTAGCCTCCACCTCTTTCTGCCACTGAACCGCCATATCGTCCAATTCCTTTTGAGCTTGTTTATATTCAGGCATATTACTCAAAATGTACTCTGTATCAACACTGGCAAACTTTTGTGCAAAGAGAGTTGTTGTTGAAACAAAACAAAGTATAATTAAAATCAGTTTTTTCATCGCTTAATTATTTTTATATTTAATTTAACATCAAAGAAAATTAATCCCTAATCCATAGATTGACCAATGGAGAAGTGGAATTGAGGACCCCCTGCAGTAGGACTTCCTGGAATTTGGTCGAAACCATATCCCCAGTCAATACCAATAAGTCCAAACATAGGCATAAACAATCTAAGACCAATACCAGCAGAGCGGTACATCTTGAAAGGAGCAAAGCCTTCAAAATTCTCCCATGAATTTCCAGCCTCAAAGAAAGCTAAGGCATAAATTGTAGCAACAGGATTTAAAGAGATAGGGTAACGTAAATCTAAAGTGAACTTATCAAACACTGTAGCTCCGTTTGTTGGTGATAGAGAAGAAGCTGTGTAACCTCTAAGAGCAATTACTTCTCTTCCGTCCAAAACCCATCCTTGCAAACCATCACCTCCAACATAGTATCTTTCGAAAGGAGAATAGCCAACCTTATTATTATATTGTCCCAAGAAACCAAAACGTGCTCTTGTACTCATTACCAAATTGTCAACCAAATTAAAATACCAAGCAGACTTAATGTTAACTTTGTAGTACTCCAACCATTTATATTTCTCTTCATTACTAAGCTTGTTATAGTCCTTTCCATTAACCAAAGAGTAAGGGAAAGTAAGCTGAGTTGTAAAAGAAATATCGGAACCCGTTCTTGGGAAAATAGGGGAGTCAGAAGAGTTACGAGCAACAGTGAAGTTATAATTAAGATTGTTAGACCTACCAGTTTTAAAGGTAACAAAAGCAGGATAGTTCTTAACGTTATATTGTTGGAAGGAAATTCCTTGAACAAATGTGAAATAATCATCAGGCCATTGCAAACGCTTACCCAAAGAAAGTGAAGCTCCAAAAATACTTAACCAATAGGAAGGACTTCCAGAGTTATTCCAATAGCCATCATCTTGATAAGAATAGAAAACAGACCCACTCAAAGCATTAGGTTTCTTTCCTCCAAGCCAAGGTTCAGTGAAGGAAGCACTCAAAGAGTAATAGTAAGTACCATTGGTTTGAGCTCTAAGGGAAAGATGTTGACCATCACCAGAAGGAAGTGGTCTCCAAGCATCTTTCTTAAAGAAGTTTTTGGTAGAGAAATTAGTGAAAGTAACACCAACCGTACCAATAACCATTCCAGCTCCCCATCCTCCAGAGATTTCAAACTTATCGGAATTAATCTCCTTAAGCTTATATTCAATATCCACTAAGCCATTATCTTGGTCTGGTTGAATATCGTAGTTTAAGTTTTCTTGGTCAAAATATTGTAGTTGTTGAAGCTCTCTAAGTGAACGAATAACAGCATCACGAGAGAACAATTGTCCAGGAAGTGTTTTCAACTCACGCATAATCACATGGTCGTTGGTACGAGAGTTTCCTGAAATAGAAACTCTTCCAATTCTGGCTTGCTTGCCCTCATGCACTCTCATTTCAATATCAATTGAATCATTCTGAATATTAACTTCAACAGGAATTACTTGAAAGAACAAATAACCATCATCTTGGTAAAGAGCAGAAATATCTGCACCCGTTGGGTCGTAGTTAACATTAGTTTCAAGTAATGTTCTATTATAAGGGTCGCCTTTCTCTATTCTTAGGCGTTTGCTTAAATCTTCAGATGTATATTTAGTATTTCCAACCCAAGTGATATTCCTAAAATAGAATTTCTTACCCTCTTCAATGTTTAACTCAACAATAAGGCTTTGTTTCCCCTTCTTATCCTTCACTAAGTAAACACTATCAGAAATAATCCTTGCATTACGGAATCCCTCATCATAATATTTCTTAATAATAGCCTTCTTATCCTCAATAAAGTCTTTTTCTTGGAAACGAGAACTCTTCCAAACTCTCCACCAGCGGTATTTCTTAGTGTCCTTCATTTGACTTCTAACAACGCTTTCTGCACTGGTTCCACTAAAAGTCCACCATTTCCCTTTCAAAGAATTGCTCCCCTTAATAACAACATCTTTAATCTTAATCTTTTCTCCTCTTTCAATATTGAAAATAAGGTTAACATCATTACGAGTTGTTGATGTATCCTTTGTTTCCTCAACGCTTACTTCAGTATTATAGAAACCCTTATCAAAATAGTAATCCTTGATGATATTAATACAATTCATCTTCATATTCTCAGTTACTATATCTCCCCTCATAATATTAAGTTCTTCCCTAATCTTATCTCCATCAGAACGCTTAATATTTTTTCCTGTAAACTTATAACTTGCCATACGAGGCTTGGTCTTTAATGCAAAATTAAGGAACAAGGTCTTTCCTTCAATCTTTTCAACTAAAATCTGAACATCATCAAATATGTTTTGCTTCCACAATTTATCAATAGCATCAGTAATCTTGTCGCTTGGAACAAAAATTTTATCTCCAACACTCAATCCAGAAATAAGTATAATTGAAGGATGGTCTAAATGATCAGCTCCAGTTACAATAATATTCCCAATTTCATATTCTTTGGGAGAGAAATAATCAAGTTCAATAGAATTGTTTTTATCTTTAATGGAGTCTTGTTGAGCTAAAACAAAAAGCGGTAAAAATGCTCCAAAGACAAAAACAAGTAAGGGTTTTAAAATATTCATTAGTCTATATTTATAATATAATGCTACTTTAACGCAAATATTCGTAATTAATTTTATTATCTGTTTATTTTAATTGTTCGCTGGTCTTCCCAAAGCGTCTTTCTCTTGATTGAAAGTCGAGAATAGCCTTATAAAACTCTTCCTTTTTGAAATCAGGCCAAAGAGTATCAGTAAAATAAAGCTCACTGTAGGAAATTTGCCACATTAAGAAATTGCTTATTCTATATTCTCCAGAGGTGCGAATAAGTAAATCGGGGTCAGGAAAATCTTTAGTGCAAAGACTATCTGTTATAGTATCTTGATTGATTTCTTCAATCTTTAATTGGTTATCCTTAATCCTTTGAGCAATCATTTTAGTTGCATTAGTAATTTCCCAACGAGAACTATAACTTAAAGCAACAATAAGAGTTAAACCAGTATTCTTACTTGTTTTCTCAGTAATATTTCTTATTGCCACTTGAGTATGTTCATTAAGCTTTTCAATCTCACCAATAACCCTAAAACGAACATTATTCTTCATCATAGTAGGAGTTTCATTCTCCATAGACTGCATAAACAACATCATAAGCCCATCAATCTCATCTTGAGGACGAGACCAATTCTCAGTTGAAAAAGCATAAAGAGTAATAAAGCCAATTCCCAGCTCTACAGCGGCCTCAGTAATCTCTCTTACACTATCAGCACCATGTTGATGACCAAAAAGTCTTTCTTTCCCTTGTTGTTTAGCCCAACGACCATTGCCATCCATAATAATAGCAATATGCTTAGGCATTCGAGAAGGAATAATCTTATCTTTTAAACTCATATAACATATTCAATGTTTTTGAACTTACAAAGATACATAAAAATACTTTATGGCAATATCTTTGTAAAAAAGAATAAGAAAAATAAGGAACTGTTTGAATTTGTTTTTTAAGGAGTTTAAGGACGTTAAGGAATTTAAAGTCCTTAAGGTCTTTAAGGTCATTATTGCTTTTCTGTTAAGAATAAATAAAAATTATAATCTAAAATATTACTAATCAAGAAAAATTTTGTATATTTGCAGATATAAATCCATAATACTAAGTTCTTAGAGATTTAATTCAAAATTTCCCATTAAATTTTATTAAAAAAAGATGCACATCTTTTACCACGAAAGATGTGCATCTTTTGGTATGAAAGATGTGCATCTTTGCTGTACTAACTCTTCGTTTTAAAAGTTTAAAATAAGGATTTGAACAAATAATATCTTGTTTTATTTTACTCAAACAAGGATTTATTTTACTCAATGGTTTTTTAAGAGTTTAACTGCAATTCAAAAGGAATGTTTTTGCAATTAAGTAAATATTAAAACTTAAAAACAATTAGAATTAATTCTATAATGGATAATATAAATAATGTATGGGATTATACTTATCGCATAACTTTATATTTTAAGCAACAATCCTTGTTTTCTTCTTTATTTCTTTGATTTTTTATCTTTATTATATTATTCTTTGGATTAAATGGGGTTTTTGTAAAATATATTGTATTTTTGCATTTCTATGGACTCAAAAAGATTAGAAAAGGTTGCTCGTCTTATTCAAAAAGATTTAGGCGAAATATTGCAAATGGAAGCTGTGGCTTTATTTGAAGGGGCTATGATTACTGTAACCAAGGTTAGAGTAAGTGCAGATTTGTCGGTAGCTCGTGTGTATGTTAGTATTTTTGCTTTAAAAGGCAAGTCCACACAGGAAATCTTCAAACTATTGGAAGAAAAGAATACTCTAATAAAGATGAAGCTTGCTCAAAGAGTAAGAAATCAACTCAGAGTTATTCCTCAATTAAGTTTCTTTATTGATGATAGCTTGGATTATTTGGAAAAGATAGACAATCTTCTGAAACAATAATGAATCTTCCTCTCTTTGTTGCTTTTCGTTATTTCTTTTCAAAGAAAAAATTGAAGGTTATTAATATAATCTCAATGATTTCAATGATTGGAATTGCCATAACAACATCGGCTCTATTAATTGTTCTTTCTGTTTTTAACGGATTTACTGATGTAGGAGAAAAAATACTATCATTATCAAATCCTCCACTAATTATTCAAGCCAACAAGGGAAAGGTGTTTTCTTTGGATTCTATTAACTATAAAAAGATTTCTTCTTTGAAGGATATTTCTGTTTCGACACCTGTTTTAGCAGAAAATGCTTTGGCAACCTTTGGCTCTTCTCAGGCATTAGTTAGGATGAAAGGGATTGAACCTTCCTATTATGCATTAAATAGAATTGACACTTCAATAGTTTATGGAAGGTTTGAGCTCAAACGCTTTGGTAAAGATGCTTGTGTTTTGGGTATTGGACTTATGGGAAGTTTAGGCTTAAATAATAATGCTGATGTAATGGGTGCTGTTATTAAGCTTGCTGTTCCAAAAAGAAGCGGGCGAATTTCTCCAATTGCAGAAGAAACTTTTAATGTTGGAGAGATTAACTATTGTGGAAGTTTTATGATGAATTCCACAATTGATGAAACTGATGTTTTTCTGCCAATTAGCTTTGCCAGAAATCTTTTGGAGTATGAAAACAATGAAGTTAGTGCAATTTACGTTAGTGCAAAGGAGAATAGAGATATTCCAAAACTTAAGGAAGATATTCAGCAAATTGTAGGCAAGGATTATTTAGTTAAGGATATTTTGGAACAAGATCCATTATATCAAAAAGTGGTTAAGGCAGAGCGTTTGGGAGTTTATGCAATTCTTGCGTTTATAATTTTTGTGGCAACTTTTAATGTTATGGGGTCTTTATCTCTTTTGATATTGGATAAGAAAAAAGATATACAAATTTTACGTTCAATGGGAGCAAGTTTGTCTGTTGTAAGAAAGATTTATTTCTTTAATGGATTGATGCTTTCCTTTATTGGAGCTTTAGTTGGACTTCTTTTTGGAATAGGTTTTTGTTTAATCCAACAACATTTTGGACTAATTAAGATGGGTGGAGATAATTTAATTGTTGATGCTTTCCCAATAGTCCTTAACTTTGTGGATATAATATCAATATTTTTATTAGTTTTGTCAATTGGAATAATTTCAGTTGCAATTATGGTAAGTAGAATTAAGTTTGATAATAATATAAATCAATGATATGGAACTTAAAGTATATAATACACTAACAAGAAAGAAAGAAATATTTAACCCAATTAATCCTCCACATGTAGGAATGTATGTTTGTGGACCAACAGTTTATGGTGATGCTCACTTAGGACATGCTCGTCCAGGAATTACTTTTGATATTGTTTTTCGTTATCTTAATTTCTTAGGCTACAAGGTTAGATACGTAAGAAATATTACTGATGTTGGACATTTGGAAAATGATGCTGACGAAGGAGAAGATAAAATAGCAAAGAAAGCACGTCTTGAACAAGTTGAACCAATGGAGATAGCACAATTTTACACAAAACGCTATCTTGATGCAATGGATCTTTTAAATGTTCTTCGTCCAAGCATTCAACCTTCAGCCTCAGGACATATTATTGAACAGATTGATATTGTTAAAAAGATATTAGATGCTGGTTATGCTTATGTTTCTGGAGGAAATGTTTATTTTGATGTTTTGAAATATCACAACGATACTCATAAATATGGAATCCTTTCCAATAGAGTTATTGAAGATATGCTACAAACCACAAGAGAGCTTGATGGTCAGAAAGAAAAACGTAATCCTGCAGATTTTGCTCTTTGGAAGAAAGCTGAACCAGAACATATAATGCGTTGGCCTTCTCCTTGGAGTGATGGTTTCCCTGGTTGGCATTTGGAATGTACAGCTATGAGTGCAAAATATCTTGGAGATAAATTTGATATTCATGGAGGAGGACTTGACCTTCTTTTCCCACATCACGAATCTGAAATTGCACAGTCTGTTTGTGCTTTTGGACATCAACCAACCAACTATTGGATACATAATAATATGATTACAATTGCTGGTCAAAAGATGGGAAAGAGTTTAGGAAACTTTATTACTTTGGAAGAGTTGTTTGAGGGTAAGCATAAACTTTTAGAAAAAGCCTATTCTCCAATGACAATACGCTTCTTTATTCTTCAAGCACACTACCGTTCAACATTGGATTTTTCTAATGAAGCACTAACAGCTGCGGAAAAAGGACTGAAACGTTTGCTTGAGGCTCAAAGAAATATAAATAATATTACTCTTTCCAATAATGCGAGCTCTGTTGATATAAAAGCTTTAATAGACAATTGCAAAGAAGCAATGGATGACGATTTTAACACTCCAATTGTTATCTCTAATTTGTTTGAGGCAGCTTCAATTATCAATAAAATTATAGACGGAAAAGAAAAAATTAATTCAGAGGGCTTAGAAGACTTAAAGGCTTTGTTTAATAATTATCTTGTAGATATTTTGGGAATAAAAGATGAACAAACTTCAAATATGATGCCAACAATTGAAGGTTTGGTTAAGATGATTTTGGATGTTCGTCAAGAGGCAAGATTAAATAAAGACTGGGCTAAGAGTGATCAGCTTAGAGATAAGTTAGCTGAAATTGGAGTTAAGATAAAGGACTCAAAAGATGGAGTAAGTTGGTCATTAGATTAGAAAATAAAATGAAGAAATTAAGTTTAATATTTTTAGCTGTATCAGTGATTGTTTTTGCATCATGCAATGGTAAAAAACAAAAAGAGGCAGAAAAGAACTTTAACTATGCAAGTGTTGAAATCCCAGCATTTAATGCAGATAGTGCTTATGCTTATGTAAAGAAACAATGTGATTTTGGTCCAAGAGTACCAGAGTCAAAGGCTCACAAAGCTTGTGGAGATTATTTGATTTCTTTTTTCAAACAATATGCAGATACTGTAATTGAACAGAATTTTACCTCCAAGCTTTACAATGGCAAAGAAGTTAAAGGAAGAAATATAATTGTTAGTTTTAATCTTGCTTCAACAGACAGAGCTCTTTTTTCAGCACATTGGGATTCTCGTGCCTGGGCAGATAATGACCCAGATGAAAAGAATCATAAAACTCCAATAATTGGAGCAAATGATGGTGCTTCAGGAGTAGGTGTTTTAATGGAAATGGCAAGATGCTTGAAGATGAAACCAACCTCTGTAGGAGTTGATATAGTTTTATTTGATGTTGAAGATCAAGGTTGCCCTGAATGGGATGAAACCGACATAGAAGACCAATCTGATTGGTGCTTAGGTTCTCAACATTGGGCAAAAAACCTTCACATACCTTTCTATCAAGCAAATTATGGTATTCTTTTGGATATGGTAGGTTATTCCAATCCTTTGTTTGTTAAAGAATCTCAATCAATGTACTATGCACCTTCAATTATGAACAAGGTATGGCAAATTGCAAAAGATAAAGGATATGGCAATATGTTTTCTGATGAACAAATAGGAGGAGTTATGGATGATCATATTTGGGTTAATAAATATGCAAAAATACCTATGATAGATATTGTTCAATACGACCCTATGGGAAGTTTCTTCCCTTATTGGCATACTATAAAAGACGATATTAACTGCATAAGTAAAAATACATTAAAGGCTGTTGGAGATGTTTGTTTAGTTGCAATATATAGTGCTTCTTAACGTTACATTATTATGAATAAGAGACTCCTAATATTTCTTTCTCTAATTGCAATTAGTTTTGTTGGTTGCAATGAAGATACTTATGATTATGGTTATGTAAATTTTAATATTGACCCAGAAAGTACGGAGTATTTTAATCTTAATACAGGAAATAGAGGATGGGAGTATTTTGAAGGAGGGATGAGGGGAGTAGTTATTTTTAGAATAAATTATGGAGAATATATTTGTTTTGAAAGGTCTTGTACTGCTGAAGATTGTCATGGAAGATTAGAAGTTGATACAGTAACCAACATGCTTCTAATTTGTCCTAAATGCAACTCAAGTTTTATTTATGTTGACGGTTCTCCAAATTCTGGAAGTGTTGCTAAAAGAAGTTTATACAATTACTGCAATTACTTTGATGGACATTATCTTTGGGTGTATAATTGTAATTAATAAATAAATATGAGAACCTTTTTTGCTTATCTTTTCTTTCCTTTAACCATGTTATATGGGATAGCAATTTATTTTCGTAATAGATTTTATGATTTTGAATGGTTTAGCTCCAAAAAACATAAGGTTACAACAATTGGAGTTGGTAATTTGAGAGTTGGAGGAACAGGCAAAACTCCTCATGTTGAATATTTAGTAAGTGTTCTTTCGGAAGTTTATAATGTAGCTGTCTTGAGTAGAGGCTATGGAAGAAAAACAAAAGGTTTTAGGTTTGTGGAAATAAATGACAGAGCTTTAGAGGTTGGTGATGAACCTTTGCAAATGAAGTCAAAGTTTCCAAATATAACTTTTGCAGTTTGTGAAGACAGAAATAAGGGGATTGAAAGACTTGAGAAGGAAATAAATAATCTCGAAATAGTTATTTTGGATGATTCTTTTCAGCACAGAGCATTATCATTAGACCTTTCAGTTCTTCTAACATCCTATTCAAATCCATTTTTCAAAGACAAGATAATTCCTTTTGGACTTTTAAGAGAACATAAGAATGGATATAAGAGAGCTGACTACATAATTATTACTAAATCACCTATTAATTATTCAATGGGTGATAGAGTCGATTTTGAATCTAATATTAGACCAAAGAAATATCAAAAAGTGTTCTTTAGCCATATAGACTACAAGCCTTTATATTCTCTATTTGAAAAGGAATCAACTATAAGTTTGGAAGGAAATTCAGTAATTCTTCTTACAGCAATTGCTGACAATAAGCCAATTGTGAATTATATTTCTGAAAAGAATACAATAATAGATAAATTGGAATATCCAGACCATTATAATTTTACTAATAAGGATATTGATAAACTTATTAATCGTTATAACTCCCAAAAACAAGAAAATACAATAATAGTTACAACAGAGAAAGACTCAATGCGACTAAAAAACTTTGAGCAATTAACAAATTTGCCAATATATGTTTTGCCAATTGGGCTTACAATTACTTCTTCAGTGAGTAAATCTGTTGAATTTAGAGATATAATATTAGATGATGTTAGAAAAAATAAAAGCTACAGCAAATTATATTAGAGAAAATATTCAAACAAAGCCAAAGATTGGAATTGTTTGTGGAAGTGGTTTGGCAAATATTGTAAATATAATTCAAACAGAAAAGGTGTTAGATTATTCTTCAATACCAAATTTTGCTATTTCAACAGCCACAGGTCATAAAAGTAAATTAGTTTTTGGAACTCTTTCAGGAAAAGAAATTATTGCAATGCAAGGACGTTTCCATTACTATGAAGGTTATTCTATGCAAGAAGTAACTTTCCCAATTAGAGTTATGAAAGAACTGGGAGTTCAAACCTTAATATTAACTAATGCTGCAGGAGGAGTTAATCCAACTTTTAGTGTAGGAGATATAATGATAATTGAAGATCATATAAATCTTTTGCCAAATCCTTTGATTGGGAAGAATGATGAAAGTTTAGGACTTCGTTTTCCTTCAATGAGTAGAGCTTACACTCCAAGTTTAATTGAAAAAGCAAAAGAAATTGCAAAAGAAAATAATATTGAAATAAAACAAGGAGTTTACTTAGGCAATTCTGGTCCAAGCTTCGAAACACCTTCTGAATATAGGTTTTATCATAAGGTTGGAGCAGATTGTGTTGGTATGAGTACAACTCCAGAAGTTATTGTTGCTGCTCATTCGCAAATGGATGTTTTTGCAATGAGTCTTGTTTCAAACGTATTTAAGGAAGATGCAATTGAAGATCCAACTCACGATGAGGTTCTTCAAGCTGGAAAGAATGCTGAAGAAAAAATGATGCTATTAGTGGAGAAACTAATTGAAAAATTATAATGAAGGAAGTATTAATTAAAGACATAATTGAAACTCTTGAAAGTGTTGCTCCTTTAGAATGGCAGGAAGATTACGATAATTCAGGATTGACTTTGGGAGACAAAAATAAAGAATGTAGTGGGGTTTATGTTTGCTTAGATATATCTTTAGAAGTTGTTGAAAAAGCAATAGAAAACAAATGTAATTTAATCATTTCCCATCATCCAATAATCTTCGGTGGAATTAAGAAAATAGATTATTATTCAACCTTAGGTAAAATAATAGTTAGAGCAATTAAAAATGATATTTCAGTTTATTCTGCTCACACAAATCTCGATAATGCTTTCAATGGAGTAAACGGAATATTGGCGGAGAAAATAGGTCTTAAAAATCTAAAGCCACTTAGTTTAGAACAAATATTTAATAATGATAATTTTTTAGGTTCTGGAGCAATTGGAGAATTGGAAGAAACAATGAGTACTGAAGATTTTCTTCAAATGATAAAAACAAACCTTAACCTAAGTCAAATTAAAATTAATTCTCATAAACAAAAACAAATAAAAAAAGTTGCAATTTGTGGAGGAAGTGGTAGTTTTTTGATTAATGAAGCAGTTAATAATAAGGCAGATATTTTCATTACAGGTGAAATTAAATATCACGATTTAATTGATAACGACAACGTAATATTACTTGCAGAGATAGGGCATTTTGAAAGCGAACAATTTATAAAAGAAAGGATTATTGCAATTCTTTATCAAAAGTTTTGTAATTTTGCGCCCTTAATTTCCGATAAGACAGCAAACAGAGTAAAATATATTAAATAATAAATCATAATGGCAAAGAAAGTTACAGCAAAAACAAAAGAAGAAGCAAAGGTTCCTCAATTCATCAAGAGCGATGAAGCAGACATTACAGTTGAAAGGAGATTGATTGCTATGTATAAGTTACAGCAGATTGATTCTCAAATAGACCGTATTAGAATAGTTAGGGGAGAATTGCCTTTAGAGGTTCAAGACCTTGAAGACGAAATTGCAGGATTGGAAACAAGAATTGAAAAATATAAAGCTGAAGAAATTGCTTTAAATCAAAAGAATCTTGAGAAAAAAACAATGATTGCTGACTGTAATGCTTTAATAAAGAAGTACACAACACAACAAAATAACGTTAGAAATAATCGTGAGTACGAATCTCTAACTAAAGAAATTGAATTCCAAAACTTAGAAATCCAACTTTGCGAGAAGAGAATTAAAGAAGCTAACGCTGAAATAGACCGCCAAAAGCAAGAAATGGAAAGGATTAAAACCATTTTGGATGATAAGAGAAAAGACCTTGAAGTTAAGAAATCTGAATTAGACGAGATTATTGCTGAAACTCAAGAAAAGGAAAGAGTTTTGTTGGAAGAAAGTAAGGAAAATGAGAAATTAATTGAAGATAGATATTTAACAGCTTATCAAAAAATAAGAGCTAATTCAAGAAATGGATTGGCTGTTGTTGAAGTTGATAGAGATGCTTGTGGTGGATGTTTCAACAAAATTCCTCACCAAAGACAAATGGATATTAGAATGCACAAGAAAGTTATTGTTTGCGAATACTGTGGAAGAATCTTGGTTGACCAAGCTATTGTTGCAGAAGTAGAGCAAGCATAATGCCCAATTATAAATATATCCACTTAGCTCAAATTACTGAAGGCTTTAGTTTAAAAACAGTAAATGTTTTGATTGAAGACCAAAAGATAATTAAGATTTCTGAAGAGGAGATTGCTAATTTGCCTTCTCAAACAGAAATTATTGAAGCTAAGGGATTGGTTTTGCTGCCTGGAATTATTGATATACACGTACATTTTCGTCAGCCTGGTTTAGAAAACAAAGCCGATATGCTTTCTGAATCAAGAGCTGCTGTTGCTGGAGGAATTACCACTGTCTTTGATATGCCAAATACAATTCCTCCAACAACTAATCTTCAAGCCCTAACGGAAAAAATTAAGCTTGCAAATGAAAATATGCTTTGCAACTATAAGTTCTATTTAGGAATAACTAATAATAATTTGGAAGATGCTCTAAGCATTGACCCCAATTTAATTTGTGGCTATAAAATATACCTTGGCTCATCAACAGGAGATATGTTGGTTGATAAGGCTCAAGCAATTGAAGGATTGTTTGAAAAAAGCAAAATGATTATTACCTCACATTGTGAAGACGAAAAAAGAATTAGAAAAAACACAGCCAAATATAAGGAATTATATCCCAATAATGATGCTCCAGCCTCAATTCATCCTTTAGTAAGAGATGCAGAGGCTTGCTATTTGTCAACAAAGTTTGCAATAGATATGGCAAAGGGTAAAACAAAACTAAATATTGCTCATATAACCACTGAAAAGGAATTATCATTACTTCAAAAAGGAAAGATTGACTCTAAAAACATAACCGCTGAAGTTTCTCCAATTCATCTTTGGTTTGAAGAAAAGGATTTTGAAAGATTAGGTAATAAAATAAAATGCAATCCTTCCATTAAGAGTAAAGTAGATAGAGACGCACTAAGAAAAGCCTTGCGAGAAGATATAATAGATTTTGTGGCAACTGACCATGCCCCTCATTTAATTGAAGAAAAGGAAAAGCCCTATTTCCAATCTCCATCAGGAATTCCTTCAATTCAGTTCTCATTAAACATAATGCTTCAACTGGTTAAGCAAGGAGAGTTATCTCTTTCTCAACTCCAAGAGAAAATGTGCCATAATCCTGCCAACTATTTCCATTTAAAAGAAAGGGGATACATTAAAGAAGGCTACTATGCCGATATGGTATTGGTTGATTTGAATGGAAAAACCCAAGTAAATAAAGAAACAATTATATCAAAATGCAATTGGTCTCCTTTTGAAGGAGAAACATTTAACTCAAAGATAGTTTCAACCTTTGTAAATGGAGAAATAGTCTATAGAAATCAAAATTAATATCCGAAAGGCTTTAATTTTCTCACCATAAACTAAACCTGCACGTAATAAATGCAGGTTTATTTTTTTGCAAACACTATTAATCCATAAATAAACAAGAAATTAAATACGCCAAAACAGCAGTTTGATGAGTCTTTATAAGGGATTCATGAACTCCAAACAAGGAGTTAGTGAAGGCGAAATGCCATTTCGTTGCTGCGAAATGCCATTTCACTTCTAACGAAATGCCATTTCATCTTAACGAAATGGCATTTCGCCTTTGTTAAAACAAAGTTTAAAGGCTGTAAAAGCTTTATTTGGCTTCGTTAAATAGTCATTATTTTTTGCGTATATTTAATCTATCGAATTATTGTTTATATTCAATTATTTGAGTTGAGTATTTTTTAAGTCTTAAAGGGCAAATTATATTTGTTTTTATTTTTTTATTCGATAGTTTCGATGTACTTTTGTAGATTATTTTAGATCAAAATTCTATTAAAAAACTGATATAATAATTTATGTCTGATATAATTAAAATTAAGAAAGGTTTTGACATTAAGATTTCAGGTAAGGCAATTGAGAAGGTTTCTTCTCCAATAGTTTCTTCCTATGCTCTTAAGCCTTCGGACTATATTGGTATAACACCAAAGCTTTTAGTTAAAGAAGGTGATAGGGTAAAGGCAGGTAGTCCTGTTTTCTTCTCAAAGCAAAATGAAAAAATCCTCTTCACTTCTTCAGTAAGTGGGACAATAGAATCCATAAAAAGAGGAGATAAAAGAGCTATTGAAGAAATAATAATTTCTGCCGATAGCAATCAAGAATACGAAGACTTTGGAACAGATTCTCTTGCTTCAATGCTAAGGGGAAATGTTGTTGAAAAACTTCTTAAGTCTGGGCTTTTGACTTTAATTAGACAGAGACCATATTCAACAATTCCAAATCCTGATGTTCAACCAAAATGTATTATAGTTAAGGGTTTCGACTCTTCTCCTCTTGGGGCAGATTACAATTTCCTTCTGAAGGGAAAAAGTGCTGATTTGCAATTGGGAGTTGATGTTTTGAGGAAACTTACTTCTGGAAAAATACATATAAATGTTAGTGCCACAGAAACAACTTGCAATGAACTTTTGAAATTGGAGAATGTTCAAATAAATCGTTTTGAGGGAGCACATCCAGCAGGAAATATCAGTGTTCAAATTGCTAATATAGATCCAATAAATAAGGGCGATATTATTTGGTATATTGATGCTCAAGACTTGGCAATTATTGGAAAACTATTTGCATCAGGAAGAGTTGAAATGCAAAAGATGATTGCTTTAGTTGGACCTGAGGTAAAAAATCCGCAATACTTTAATGTCTTGTTTGGAGCTTGTGTTTCTTCAATTGTTCAAAACAATGTAAATTCAGATAAACATCTAAGATTTATTAGTGGGAATATTTTAACCGGCACTACAATAACTTCAAATGGATATCTTGGTGCTTATGATAATTTAATTTCCGTTATCGAGGAAGGAGATTATTATGAGTTCTTAGGATGGATAACACCTGGAATAAAGAAATTCAGTCTTTCAAGAACATTCCTTTCTGGTTTTTGCAATCTTTTGCCCTCAAAACTTAGAAGAACGGCTCAAATAGACACAAATTTACATGGAGGAAAACGTGCTTTGGTACTAACAGGAGAGTATGAAAAGGTTTTACCTTTAGATATTTATCCAATGCAATTAATAAAAGCGTGTATAATTGAAGATATTGACCTTATGGAACAATTGGGTATTTATGAGGTTGATGCAGAAGATTTCGCACTTTGTGAAGTGATTGATGTTTCAAAAACAGATATTCAACAAATAATTCGTAATGGTCTTGAACTAATTAGAAAGGAGATGGGAGAATGAAATTTGTAAGAGATTTTTTAGATAAGATAAAACCAAACTTCGAAAAGGGCGGAAAATTCCCTTGGCTTCACTCAACCTTTGATGCCTTTGAAACCTTTGCCTTTGTTCCTAAAACAACAACAACTTCTGGAGCACATTTCAGAGATGCAATGGATATGAAGAGAACAATGACAATGGTTATTTTAGCTCTTATGCCTGCACTTTTGTTTGGAACATACAATATAGGATTTCAGCATTTCCACAGCATTAATCCAGAACTTTCTTTCTTTGAAGGCTTTTGGGATAATTTATTGTATGGTGCAATTAAAATTCTTCCAATCATTGTTATTTCTTATGTAGTTGGTCTATCAATTGAGTTTGGTTTTGCACAATGGCGTAAGCACGATGTTAATGAAGGATTTTTGGTAACAGGGATGCTTATTCCTTTGGTTATGCCACCTGATGTTCCACTTTGGCAAGTAGCTTTAGCAACAGCCTTTGCAGTTGTTATAGGAAAAGAAGTTTTTGGAGGAACGGGAATGAATTTCCTAAATCCAGCACTATTAGCACGTGCCTTTTTGTTCTTTGCTTTCCCAAGTTCAATGTCAGGAGATAATGTATGGATTGCAGAAAAAGCTGATGCATTCTCAGGAGCAACTCCACTTGCAGAGATGATGATAGGAGCAAATCTTCCTTCAACTTCTTTTTGGGATATGTTATTAGGAATTATGCCAGGAAGTATTGGAGAAACTTCTTCAATTGCAATATTGCTTGGAGCAGCCTTTTTACTAATTACAGGTATTGGTTCATGGAGAATTATGCTTTCAGTCTTTATGGGAGGAGCTCTAATGGGACTTACCTTTAATCTTTTTGGTTCAAATCCTTACACTCAAATTCCTTTCTACTATCATTATGTTATGGGAGGATTTATGTTTGGAGCAGTTTTTATGGCAACCGACCCTGTAACTGCAGCACAAACAAACAAAGGGAAATGGATATATGGAATATTGATTGGAGTTATGGCAGTGTTAATTCGTGTTGTAAATCCAGCATATCCAGAAGGAATGATGTTGGCAATATTATTGCTTAATGTATTTGCACCACTAATTGACTATTATATTGTTGATGCAAATATTCGTAAAAGAATGAAACGTTGGAAAATAAAAGGAGGGCAAAATGTTCAGTAATAGATATATTTTTATTTATGCCACAGTCTTAGTTATTGTTTCTGCGGCAATTCTAACCCTTGCCTCTGTTGGATTAAAACCCTATCAGGACAAAAATATAAGGGTAGAAAAAATGCAACAACTTTTGAGTGCAGTGGGAATTGAGTCCACTCCAAAAGATGCTGAAGAACTTTTTCAAAAATACTTTGTTGAGCAACATGCTGTAAATGATAAAGGAGAAGTTGTTGCAAGCATAGTTAATGGAAAACAAACCACAGGTTCAATATCTCCATTTAGCTTAGATACAAAAAAACAATTAGCACTATATAAAGCAAACGATGCTTCTGCATCTTTACCAATATATATATGTGTGAAAGATGGGAAGAAATCTTATGTTGTTCCTGTTATGGGAAATGGACTTTGGGGAGGAATTTGGGGAAATGTTGCTTTCTCTGAAGATTTGAATACAATTGTAGGAGTTAATTTTGACCACAAATCAGAAACTCCGGGTCTGGGAGCTGAAATTGCAACACTTGATTTTCAAAATCAATTTAAAGGAAAACAAATATTTGAAAATAATAACTTCACTTCTGTTAACGTGATTAAAAGAGCCGATAAAGCAAATCCTCATCAAGTTGATGCTGTATCGGGAGGAACAATCACCTCAAATGGAGTTTCTGAAATGCTTAAAAGCTGCTTGCAGTTCTACATTCCTTACTTTAACTCTTTAAAAAAATAGTATTATGGCTGGATTTAATTTTAAACTAATAAAAAATCCTCTTTCTAAAGAGAACCCAATCACGGTTCAAGTATTGGGAATTTGTTCTGCATTGGCAGTAACTGCTAAGTTGCAACCAGCATTTGTTATGGCAATAAGTGTAACTGTTGTTGTTGTATTATCTAATGTTATTATTTCATTACTAAGAAACACAATTCCTCCAAGAATAAGAATTATTGTGCAATTAGTAGTTGTTTCCCTATTAGTAATTTTGGTTGACCAAGTTCTTAAGGCTTTTGTTTATGATGTGAGTAAGCAACTGTCAGTATTTGTTGGGTTAATAATTACCAATTGTATTGTTATGGGACGTTTGGAAGCTTTTGCAATGAGTAACAAACCTTTAGATTCTTTCCTTGATGGAATTGGCAATGGGCTTGGATATGCTGTAATTTTAATTACTATTGGAGTTGTTAGGGAATTGTTTGGAAGTGGCTCACTTTGGGGCTATCAAATTATTCCCGATTCTTTCTATGAAATGGGATACCAAAACAATAGTTTAATGATAATGCCTCCAATGGCTTTAATTCTTGTTGGAATAATAATTTGGGTACATAGAGCAAGAAATAAAGAGCTCTGCGAGAAATAGTAACACATTAAGAAATAAGAGAAATTATGCAAGAGATAATTAATATATTCGTTAAGTCAATCTTTATTGACAATATGATATTTGCCTTCTTCTTAGGAATGTGTTCCTATTTGGCAGTATCAAAAACTGTTAAAACCTCAATGGGATTAGGTATTGCAGTTGTATTTGTTCTCCTAATTACCGTTCCTCTAAACTACATTATAGATAATTACCTTCTTAAAGAAGGAGCCCTTGCTTGGATTAGTCCTAAGTTTGCAACAATAGACTTAAGCTACTTGAGTTTTATTATCTTTATTGCAGTTATTGCAGCAATGGTTCAATTGGTAGAAATGTTTGTTGAAAAAACTTCACCAGTTCTATATGCACAACTTGGAATATTCCTTCCACTTATTGCTGTTAACTGTGCAATACTTGGAGCTTCTCTTTTTATGCAAGAAAGACAATACAATAACTTAGGAGAAGTAACTGGATTTGCTCTTGGCTCAGGTATTGGCTGGCTATTGGCAATTGTTGGTATTGCAGCCATTAGAGAAAAGTTGCGTTACTCCCAAATTCCAGCTCCTTTGAAAGGTTTGGGAATAACTTTCATAATAACAGGACTTATGGCAATTGCCTTTATGAGCTTCTTAGGAATAAAATTGTAGAACTAAATCCAATCTTTAAAAGAAATGATAAAAATATTAATAATAAGTGTGGTAGTGTTTTTGTTTATAATACTCTTGTTAGTATGGGTACTGCTCTTTGCAAGAAAAAAACTCCTACCACAAGGAGAGGTTAAACTAACCATTAACAACGAAAAAGAACTAACCGTTCAACCAGGTTCAACAGTACTTTCAACCCTATCTGAAAACAAAATCTTTCTTCCTTCTGCTTGTGGAGGAGGAGGAACTTGCGGATTGTGTAAGTGTCAGATTACTGAAGGAGGAGGAGAAGTGTTACCTACTGAAAAGCCTCACCTAAGCAGAAAAGAACAAATGGACAATTATCACTTAGGTTGCCAAGCTAAAGTTCGTCAGGATATGAAAATTGAGGTTCCAGAAGAAATATTTGGAATAAAGAAATGGGAATGTGAAGTTGTATCTAATAATAACGTAGCAACATTTATAAAAGAATTTGTTGTTAAACTCCCAGAAGGAGAAAGTCTAAATTTCCGCTCTGGAGGTTATATTCAAATTGATGTACCAAAATGCGAAGTTGATTACAAATCAATAGATGTTCAACCAGAATTCCATGAAGATTGGGACAGTATGAAGATTTGGGATTTGAAAATGAAAAACCCTGAATTGGTATATAGAGCCTATTCAATGGCTAACCACCCTGCTGAAGGAAATATAATAATGCTCAATATTCGTATTGCAACACCACCATGGGATAGAAAAAAATGTGAGTTCAAACACATTAATCCAGGAGTTTGTTCATCCTACATTTGGTCACTAAAACCAGGAGACAAGGTAACAATATCTGGTCCTTATGGAGAGTTCTTCATTAAAGACACTCAAAAGGAAATGATGTTTATTGGAGGAGGAGCAGGAATGGCACCAATGCGTTCTCATATCTTTGACCAATTCAAAACAAAACACACCTCTCGTAAAGCTACTTTCTGGTATGGAGGTCGCTCACTTAGAGAACTATTTTATGTTGATGAATTTAAACAAATTGAAAAAGAAAATCCTAATTTCACTTTCAACATCGCATTAAGCGAACCAAAGAAAGAAGACAATTGGGAAGGCTATGTTGGATTTATCCATCAAGTTATCTTTGACAATTATCTTAAAAATCACCAAGAACCTGAAGAGATAGAATACTATATTTGTGGACCACAACTAATGACCAATGCAATAATTAAGATGTTGGATAGCTTAGGAGTACCACCAGAAAATATCCTATTCGACGACTTCGGAAATTAAAATCAAAGAAGTTATAAATACAATCATAAATGTTGGGGCTGTATTGAAACATTGTATTCATTACAGCCTCTTTTTTATAGTTTCGTGTTTATTTCTAAAGAATTTAAAAGACTTTTATAGTGTGTGAATTTTTAGTTGTTTATAATGATTGAAAATCTATATTTACAGACTTCATTTTATCAATTAATGATTATTTGGGCTCAGATGAAATATTTGGGGATTAGTTTTATATTTGCATAAAAAATAGAATTG
>VSSQ01000371.1_pt1 | contig 35575 bp, 31 predicted proteins | sample 4763081 | NCBI WGS metagenome assembly VSSQ01 (sample SAMN12137344, study PRJNA551015) | bioreactor metagenome | isolation source: SDC9 anaerobic chlorinated ethene degrading culture | place: USA: Knoxville, Tennesee | collected 2015-01-01
TATACTCAGGACTATTTTTCTTAACTTTATCACAACTAAAACTTGGATTATAAAAATAACCATCACAAACTTCAGGAGCTAGTTTACATAAGTTATCAATATATTCTTGTTGTAGTTTATCTTTTTGATTTAGTGATTTTTTTAAAAGTTCAACTGCTTTTTTATAGTCTTTTATTACTTCTTTACCATTTAGATACATAGCACCTAAATTATAGTAAGCATAAGGATTTCCCTGATTTGCTGATTTTTCATACCATTGGATAGCTTTTTGGATATCTTTTGCTACTCCTTCTGCATCCCTATACATATTTCCAAGATTAGATTGAGCATTACTATTATTTTGATTAGCTGATTTTTCATACCATTCAATAGCTTTTTGATAATCTTTTTCTATACCTTCACCATGACTATACATATATCCAAGAATAAATTCTGCTTTATCATATCCTTGATTTGCTGATTTTTGAAAGTATTCAAATGCTTTTTTATATTCACCATTTTTTCTATAGATTTTTCCAAGTTCATATTGAGATTTAGCATCTTCTTTTATTGATAATTCTTGAATATTTTCCAAAGTATCTGAATAACTAAAATTAAACATTATAGATATTATAAAAATTATCTTTATATAAGTTTTCATTTTTATTTTTATCCTTTTTATATCTTTTATTTATAAAATATTAGCCACTACAATAAATATTATTGCACCAGCTAATATAAAAAATAAACCTATTCTATTACAAGTTTTTACAAGATATCCATTATCTACCCATACTAAAGCTCTTTCATGAAATATAAGTTTTTCATTCAGTTCTTGTTTTTTTCTTAGTCTTTTGTAAAACTCTATAACATTTGGATTTCTATAACTTCCAACATATTTCATCCAACGGCCATAGATTATAATAACTATTCCAGTTACTATAAATAACCCTCCAAGTGATTTATAATTTTTATCATCTAGTATTAAAAGTACTGCTCCCCCCCCAAATAAATATAAATAAATAACTTAAAAGAGCAATAGCTATAAATATCATTCCATTTACTACATAATCTGAAATTCTCATTTTATTTTTATTATCCATTTATTTTAATTTCCTCTTTCTATTTTATTTTTAATATTCAACAACATTTTTATTCTATTTTTTAAGAAATCAATTTTATACATATCAGCAACTCCTGCCCACATTGTTCCATCTTGAATTCCATAACTATTATTTAGGTATTCATAATATGTAAAACTATATTTTTGCCAAGTTTCAATATTAGTTTTATAAATATTTTCAAGATTTAATCTAAGCTTTTTTATCTCATCTTCTCCATAATATATTGGTAGTTCTTCAAAAACTCCATTTTTATTATTTTGAATAGAATTGATTATTTCTATATTTAAAGAGTTTATTATACTTTCGTAGTTTTTTATTATAGGTTCATTACATTGCCAAATCAAAGAACCACCACCACTATTAGCTAAACATTTTTTATAATCACTATTTTCTATTTTTGTTTCTATTTTCAAAAACTCATCATTATATTTATATATTATAGATTTTAATTCAGCAATTTTATTTGTGTAAACATATTTTAAACAAGAGATATTATTACAACCATTTCTTATATTTATTAACCAATTTGTTTGTTCATTTTTTATATTTATTTTTATAGATTCTTTTATGTTAGGGTTGTTTATAACTTTTTTATATATCTCATTTAATTCTATATCTAATTTTGATAAATCATTATTTGTACATATTAAAGATTCAATACTATCTTTTTTTACATTTTTACAATCAAAGCTTGGTTTATGAAAGTTTTTATCTACTATTTTTTCATCAATAAATTTTTCCAGATTATCTACTCTATTATTTAATCCTAAATTTATTTGATCGTAAAATTCTATATTTTGTGCATATATTAAATTGACAAAAAATATTAAAATTATAAATATTTGTTTCATAAATTCCACTCCTTATAAAATATAATTTATTATATATATTACTATTCCAATAGATATTAATATAATACCTATTCTGTTACAAATCTTTACACTATATCCATATATTATCAATATATCTACCTTATGTGTAAAACTTATTTTTTCTTTTGACATATATTTTCTCTTATATATTGATAATACTCTATTATATATGGACTTGCATTAGCACGACCAGAAACCCATAATTTAAACCAATATCCTATTATTATAGTAACTATTCCCGATACAACTATTAAAAAACTTAGTGATTCATAATCTCCTTTTTTAATATAATCAAATATTGGTACGAAAAAAAAGATAAGAAACATCCATAACCAAATAAAAATTATTATAAATAAGAGTAAATATCCAACATATTTAAAAAATTTCATTTTATTTTTATCAGCCATTATTTATCTTTTTCACACATCACTTTGATTTGCTCTATAAGAGCAAATGTTCCAGCATCAAATCTAACATATCCTAAAACTCTTGCTTTAATAGGGCAAGGTAATTCATTATAAAATATATTTTTAAAGAATTTATCTTTAGAGTCTTTTAAATTCTCTAAAATATTTACTACTGAACATTTTTCATCTGGATACAACATCATATTAGAAAATCCTCCACCTAAATGAGATTTTTTACATTCCTCTTTTATAAAAAACTCTTTGGATAAAGTTTGTATTATATTAAAATCAGAAAATAGTCTATTTTTTGCTTCTATTTGTATAATACTATTTATACTTGGTATTGGTTTTCTATCCATAATTTCTTTATACCCTAAAAGATATTTATACTCATCTCTAGCATAGTTAATCTCATCATAATATCCACTATCTGTTAATATCCAAACATATCCATAAGCACCAGCAAATGAATTACTTACAATAGTAGATAAAAAAATAATACTTATTAATAACTTACTCATATTTTTCATAAATTCCACTCCTTATAAAATATTTTTTAATATATATATTATTGCACCAATAGATATTAATATAATACCTATTCTGTTACAAATCTTTACATTATCTTCATATAGAAATAGTCCTAATCTTTCTCTTAATGTAATTTTTTCTTTTGATATTATTTTTATTTTTATTAATTCTATTTCTTCTTTAGCATCAAGCTGTGAACTAGCCAATCTTAACTTAACCCAATATCCAAATATTATAACAACAATTCCTGATACAATAAATGCTAGAAATAATATTTCATAGTCTTTTTTAAGAAATAATGACAAAATCTCTCTACCCCATAAATAAATAACATATAAATATATATATCATTATATTTTCAAGAGTTTTCATTTTTTACTTTACCTTTTTAAAATCTTACTTTGAAATCAATTATCATTTTGATATATAACTATATCAAAAAGTTGTCACAGTTTGCGTCACAATTTTATTTTTTATTGATAAAAAAAGTAAAAGTTTATATTAATGACAATTTCTGTTTGTTTTATAAGGATTGATTATAAGAATTTTTTAATAATTTGAGGTATAAAAGAGGAGTTTAAAAGGTGAAAAATTCACCTTTTAAGTTATTGGCAAGTATTAGCTTGTCCTGAAACGATTTTATAAGTATCATTTGCAATAACATATTCTTCATTTGTAGGAATAACAAAGATTCTTGAAGCAGAGCCATTTGTAGCAATATCTCTTGCAACATTTGATCTTTTATTATTTTTAACTGGGTCGATTACAAGTCCCATAGAGTCAAGTCCTGCACAAACTTTCTCTCTAATTAGTGCTGCGTTTTCTCCTATTCCACCTGTAAAGCAAAGAGCATCGATACCATCAAGTGCTGCAACATAAGAACCTACATATTTTTTGATGTTATAAGCAACCATATCAACTGCTAATCTACATCTTTCATCACCATCTTGCATACCTTGTAAAACTTCTCTTAAATCAGAAGACTTTCCAGAAATCCCTAAAATACCAGATTTTTTGTTCATGATATCGATAGCTTGGTCAATAGTAAGATTTTCTTGGCTCATCATATATTGTAATGCTCCCGCTCCTACATCTCCACTTCTTGTTCCCATCATTAGCCCTTGAATAGGAGTAAGCCCCATAGAAGTATCAATACATTTTCCATTTAAAACAGCACTAACAGAAGAACCATTTCCTAAGTGACAAACAATAATTCTAGTATTATGTTTTCTATCTAACATTCCTCTAGCTTCATTTGAAACAAAAAAGTGGCTTGTTCCGTGGAAACCATATTTTCTAATACCATGTTTAGTGTACATTTCATATGGTAAAGCATACATATAAGCGTAATCAGGCATAGTTTGGTGGAATGCTGTATCAAATACACCAACATTTGGTTTTCCTGGCATTAATTGTTGGCAAATTTCAATACCTAAGATATTTGCAGGGTTATGTAAAGGTGCTAATGGTGATAATTTTTTCATCGTATCAATTACTTCTGGAGTAATCATTACTGAACCTGAAAACTCTTCTCCACCATGAACTGTTCTATGTCCGATTGCATCAATATCATTTATTGAATTAATAACTTTTCCTTCACCAGCAGTTAAAGTTGTTAAAACAGCTTCAATAGCTTCTTTGTGAGTTGGCATTGGAACATTTAAAGTTAATTTTTGTCCATTTTCACCATATTCATGTTTTAAAACACCATCAATCCCGATTCTTTCGCATAATCCTGATGCAAGAACTTTTTTAATAACTGGATTCATTAATTGGTATTTTAATGATGAACTCCCTGCATTTAAAACGAATACTAACATTTTTCTCTCCTTAGTTTAGTAAATAGTTATTTAATTTGTGTAGCTGTAATAGCAACTAAATTTGCAATATCTTCAACAGAACAACCTCTTGAAAGATCATTTACTGGTTTATTTAAACCTTGAACGATTGGTCCGTGAGCTTCTGCTCCTGCAAATCTTTGAACAAGTTTATATCCAATATTTCCAGATTGTAAATCAGGGAAAACTAAAATATTTGCATGTCCAGCAACTTTTGAACCAGGAGCTTTTTTTGCACCAATAGATTCAACGATAGCAGCATCAGCTTGAAGCTCTCCATCAAATGAGAAATTAACATTTCTTTCACCTAAAATCTTACAAGCTGATTGTACTTTATCAACTAGTGGATGAGCAGCACTTCCTTTTGTAGAAAAAGATAACATAGCAACTCTTGGATCTAATCCAACAACACTAGCAGCAGTTGCAGCAGTCGCACAAGCAATATCAGCTAATTGTTCTGCATTTGGTTCAGGAATAACAGCACAATCTGCAAATAAGATTAATCCATTATCACCAAATTTACCATCAGCTGTTTCCATAATAAATGTAGATGAAACAGTATTTATTCCAGGTGCAGTTTTGATAACTTGAATAGCAGCTTTTAATACATCAGCTGTTGGAGAATTTGAACCCGCAACTAAACCATCAGCATCACCAAGTCTTACCATCATACAACCAAAAAATCTTGGTTCATTTAACATAATTTCAGTTGCTTCATCTCTTGAAAGGTTTTTATTTTTTCTTAATTCAACTAACTCATCAATATATTTATTGATATTATCAAATTTTTTAGGATCAATGATTGTTGCTCCATCAATATTTGCACCATGTTTAGCAGCATCTGCTTTTATAGTATCAGCATTTCCAATTAAAACAACGTTTGCAGTTTTATCTTTTAAAACTTGTTCTGTAGCTTTTAAAACTCTTTCGTCTTCTGGCTCAGGCAGAACAATCGTTCTTAATTTTAATTTTGCTTTTTCTTTAATAGTTTCAATTAAACCCATTTCTAAGTTATCCTTTCCAATTTTAAACTTTTCAGAAGGGATTATAATTGAAAAACATAGCATTTGTATAGCAATAATTTATCGAAATTGAGGAAAAAAGAGGGGATTAGAAAAATTGATTTCACCTAAAAGTGGCGAAATGTAGCTTTCTTATTTCAGTAGTATTGAGTAAAAGAAGTATTATGTACAATAATTATACATAATACTCAATTTTTTTAAATTTTATAATTTGTAACAATTTGACTATTTTTTTACAAGATTGAAAGTATCTTGAGCAATAACCAACTCTTCATTTGTAGGAATTACAAAAATTTTAGTTTTTGAAGCTTTTGTATTTATCTCTCTAATACCTTTTTCTCTAACTTTATTTTTTTCAGTATCTATTTCAATTCCCATAAATTGAAGACCTTCACAAACTTTTTCTCTAATTAAATCAGAGTTTTCACCAATTCCTGCAGTAAAGCAAATAGCATCAACTCCATGCATTAATCCAGCATAAGAACAAAGATATTTTTTAATTCTGTCACATAACATAATAATAGCTATTTTTGATCTTTTATCTCCATCATTTGCAGCTTTTATAACTTCTCTTAAATCAGAACTAATACCAGAAACTCCTAATATTCCAGATTTTTTGTTTAGGTAATCAATAATTTGAGTATGACTTAAACCTTTTTTCTCCATTAAATAAGGTATTACTCCAGCATCAATATCTCCACTTCTTGTTCCCATAACTAAACCTTCAAGAGGAGTTAATCCCATAGAAGTACTAATAGATTTTCCATCTCTAACTGCACATACAGAAGATCCATTTCCTAAATGGCAAACGATTATTTTTGAATCTTTTTTATTTAAAATTTTTACAGCTTCATTTGAAACGTAGTAGTGACTTGTTCCGTGGAATCCATATTTTCTTAAATGATGTTCTGTGTAATCACTGTAAGGAACAGCATATAAAAAGTTTTCAATTGGCATTGTTTGGTGGAATGCTGTATCAAATGTTGTAACATTTGGAACTTTTGGTAATATTTGCATACAAATTTTAATTCCTAAGATGTTTGCAGGGTTATGTAAAGGAGCAAGAGGAATAAGTTCTTCTATTTTTTTAAGAACATCATCATTAACTATTACAGAACCTTTGAAGTGTTCTCCACCATGAACAACTCTATGTCCAATAGCTTGAATTTCATCAATAGAATTTATTACTTTTGTTTCATCATTTGTTAAAATTCTTAAAACTAATTCAATAGCCTCTTTATGTGTTGGAATTGGTGTTTCAAAAGTTAATTTTTTATTTTCACCTATTTCATGTTTTAAAATACCATCAATTCCGATTCTCTCAACTAAACCACTTGCTTTTAGCTCATGCGTTTTTGCGTTTATTAACTGATATTTTAAAGATGACGAACCTGCATTTAATACAAATACTAACATATATTTTTTCCTTATATTTTGATTTAAGCTTAAATAAGATTTAAGAAATAAATTTAATTATTTAAAATAATATCTTATTAAAACTTAAAAATTTTATAGACTATTATTCAGCCCATTCACAATCCGTTGTAAATACAATAGTTAACCAAAGGTCTGGATCCTCTTTGCCTAGTTCTTTTTCAATTTCATCTCTTAGTAAATCCCACTCTTCAAGTTTTTTAGCTGGCCAACTTTTAGGAACTATAAAATAAAGTTCTATTTGTCTTCCTCTTCCAACTCTTGCAACATAAGCTCTAAAAGAGTCAAAGCCATATTTTTTCACTATATTCTCTGCTATTTTATCTACTTGTTGTTTTAATTCCAAAGGTGTAACAAGTAAAATATCTGCAAGTGCTTTTTTAACTGTTTTAAATGGCATAGGAATTATAAATATACAAACAAAAATCAAAACTGAAGGATCTATATAAGGCGTTATCCAATCTAAACTAGTGTTTTTTGCAATATATCCAAAACTAAAAGCAAAAAGATAACCCAAAGACATAGATGCTGATATTAGCCAACTAATTGAATCTAAAGTTAAGAACTCTGAGTTAATTGATTTATTTGCTTTTTTTATAAAAATCCCCAAACTCAACTCAACTACAATAGATATTAAAGTAATAACTATTGCATATCCAAATAAAATCTCTCTTCCTCCTAATAATAAACTATCAATTGCATTTATAAAAGCGTAAGTTGCAGCACCAATAAGTAGTATTCCATTTACTCCTAAAACAATAGGTTCAAGATGCCAAAATCCCATAGTAAAATGTTTTTCTAGTTTATTGTGAATAAAATCTTTTGATGTAGATGAAGTAATTAATCTAGCTACAATTAAAGCAAGAGTTGTCATTACTGCATCTATCATTGCATAAATACTATCAAAAATTATCGTAGAAGAACTTGCAAGTAAACCAAATACTATTCCAATACCTGCAAGTAATATTGTGCTAAATATAGAGATACGAAGTAAATTTTGTTCATTTTTCAAATATAAATTCATAAAATACTCTTATCTATTTAGATTATAGTTACGCTATATTATAACACATAAAAAAAGTTATTTTACAAGATTAAATGTATCTTGAGCAATAACTAATTCTTCATTTGTAGGAATTACAAAAATTTTCGTTTTTGAACTCTCTTTATTAATTTCTCTAATTTGATGGTTTTTTATTTGATTTTTATCTTTATCAATTTCTACTCCCATAAACTCTAAGTTATGACAGACTTTTTCTCTTACTATGTCAGAATTCTCTCCTATTCCAGCAGTAAAGCAAATAGCATCAACTCCTCCAAGTAATCCAGCATAAGAACATACATATTTTTTTACTCTATTACACATCATATCTATTGTAACTTGTGCTCTTTGATCTCCATCATTTGCCGCACTTATAATTTCTCTTAAGTCTGAACTAATACCAGAAACTCCTAATATTCCAGATTTTTTATTTAAATAGTCAATTATTTGATGAGTATTCATACCTTTTTTATCCATTAGATATGGGATTATCCCTGGGTCTATATCTCCACTTCTTGTTCCCATCATCAATCCACCAAGTGGAGTTAATCCCATAGTTGTATTTACAGATTTCCCATCTTTTATTGCACATACAGAAGAGCCATTTCCTAAATGACAAACTATGATTTTTGAATCTTTTTTATTTCCTAAAAGTTTTATAGCTTGTTGAGAAACAAAAAAATGACTTGTCCCATGAAATCCATATTTCCTTAAATGATGTTCAGTATAATCTTCATGTGGAACTGGAAATAGAAAATGGATTTCAGGCATTGTTTGGTGAAATGCAGTATCAAATACAGCTACATTTGGAACTTTTGGTAATAACTGCATACAGATTTTCATTCCTAAAATATTTGCAGGATTATGTAAAGGTGCAAGAGGAATAGCTTCTTCAATTTTTTTTATAACTTTTTCAGTAACTAAAGTAGATTCTTTAAAGTATTCTCCTCCGTGAGCAACTCTATGTCCAATAGCTTGAATTTCATCAATAGAATTTATTACTTTTGTATCACCTTTTGTTAAGGTTTCTAAAATAAGTTCAATTGCTTCTTTATGTGTTGGAATAGGAGCTTCCATTGTTAATTTTCTATTTTCATCAATAACTTGTTTTAAAATACCATCAATTCCAATTCTTTCAACTAAGCCACTTGCTTTTAATTCTTGTGTTTTTGCATCTATCAATTGATATTTTAATGAGGAAGACCCTGCATTTAATACAAATACTAACATTATTATTTTTCCTTCGTTTATTACGCTATATTTTTTAGTTTTATAAAAATCATAGCAGTCATTAATGCATCATTAAATGCATCATGTTTACCAAGACTTGGTATTTCTAGTTCTTCCATAATCGAGTTAAATCTTAAATCTATATGCCCTTGAGGAATTATTTCTATTTTATAATCGTGGTATATTTCTGAGACTTCAAGAGTTTTATTAGGAAGAGTTATTCCAAGTTTTGGTTTAAGATATTTGTTTATCATAGAGATATCAAACTCTAAAAAATATCCAACTAAAGTTCTATTACCTATAAATTCTAAAAATTCTTCAATAACCAAATCTATATCATTTGCGTTATTTAAATCACATTCTCTAATATGATGAACTTTTATAGCTTCAGCTTGAAGTTTAGTTTTTGGTTTTATAAACTTGACAAATTTTTTACTAGATATAATAGTATTATCTTTTATTATCACCGCACCTATGGAGATAATATCGTCTTTTTTAGGATTAAGACCTGTAGTTTCACAGTCAAAACAAACATATTCATCCTTTATTTGTGAATCTTCAAATAGATATAAATATTTTTTATCTTTTAGATTTTTTTTATTAAAATAGTTTTTTATATTTCTAAACATAGTTTAACTTGAAATGAAATTCTAAATTTTTCTTTAATTTATTTATTATTTTAAAAGAGTCTTTTAATAACTCTTTTTCCATTTTGTTTAAATTGTTTGGATTTATATAGTTATCAATAGCCAAATTTTTGTCCAATTTTGCTAAGTTTGATTTTAGTTTTAAGTTTAACAAGAAGTTAAAAGCCATAATTAACTCTTTTGCCATCTCATTTTCAAGAATGCCCAATTCTGCGAGTTTATTTATTCTTTTTATTGTATTTGTGTTTAAAACTCTATTTTCTAAACTTAAAGACCTTATTCCTTGAACAAGAATAAATATTCCACCTCTTTTTATATCAATTTCATCTTTGTGTTTTTCATCTTTATTATTAAAAACAAAACCATCAAAAAATCCTAAAGGAACATCAAAACTTGATATTACTTTTGCAAAATGAGCATAAAAAGTTTGAGAATTAGAAGATACTTTAAATAGATACTCTTTTAGCTCTTTTATCATATTAATATCTCCAGATACACAAAGTGCATCATAGAAAATTGCAATATTCATAAAATTATCTCCACTTGGTTCATTTACCCAAGTAAAAATAAGTTCTTTAAAATCAGAAATTTTTCTACACCAATAAGGATTTGAAATCATAATATTTCCTTCACATCTAGGAAAACCAAAATCTACTAATGTTTCAGTAAAATTTTGTATGAAGTTTCTTAAATCTTCATCGCTTATCGTGCAATCATCTGAAATGATTAAGGCATTATCTTGGTCAGTTCTTAAGATTTGTTCTCCTCTTCCTTCGCTTCCCATTACAACTAAACATGATTTTTCACTTAACTCTTTTGGTGCTAAGATTTTGTATAACTTATCTAAAAGTTTTTTATTTAATTGATTTATCAATCTTGATACGAAATCAATCTTTACACCTTTTGCATTTAACGATTTAATAATTTTTATAAAAGATAAAGAGGCCTCTTTTAACTCTTCAACTGTTTCAGCTTTTACTATTTGATTTGATACAGAAAAAATATTTGTAGCAAAAAATGAAGATAAAGAGATTTGGTCAAGTATTCCAATAATTTCATCTTTATCATTTTTTACTACAACTCTTTTTAATCCATGTTTTGCCATCATAAGTTGAGCATTAAATAAAAAATCATTTTCATTTATATAAATAAGACCTTTCGTAGCTATTTTTACTACTTTATCATCAAAATCCATTCTATTTAAAATAACTTTTTGTCTAAAATCAGAATCTGTAACTATGTACATTTCGTCATTTTCATCTTTTAATAAAATTGTTGGGATTTTCTCTTTTTTTATTATTGAGGCAGCTTCAAAAATTGTCTTTTCAGTATCGATAATAACAGCTTTATGTATTCTTGCATCTTTAACTTTTGCAATCATAATATTTGCCATTTCTCTATTTTTTTCATGTAAAATATTGTTATTTAATTTTTCAGAAATTGATTGAAAAAAGTATTTTTCTAACTCAATATTTCCATGAAGTATTTTTATAAAAACTTCTCTTGGTAAAATATAACAAATAGTCTCTTCTGCTGTCACAAAACTATTTTTTGAAAAACTTTCAATTAAAGAAATAGAATCAAAAATCTCATTTTTTGAATAAACACTCAATACTTCATCATCTTGTTTTTCTTGTACTAAACCTTTTAGGATAAAGTATAAAAATTTAGGAGAACTTTCTTGTGCTTGAATAATTTGATTTTCTTTAAAATAGACAATATCAAGACTTTCAACAAAATCATCAAGTTCATTAGCAGTTAGATTTTCAAATGGATGAATTGAAGAAATAAAACTTTTTTGTTCTAAGATACTCATAAATGTCCTTTTTAAAGAAAATCAAAGGATAAAATCCTTTGATAAAAATATTAGTGTGAAACAGCTCCTGCCGCACCAATACCTGTGTTAGCTCTAATATTTTGACCTCTAAATAAAGCTCTTTCTTTTATAGCTTTTTCAGAGTTATCAATTTTAGAGAAGAACCAAATAGAAACAAATGCTACTGTTACAGAAAATAGTGCAGGGTGTGCATAAGGGAATATTGCTTTTTCATTTCCTAAAATTTGAACCCACACGTTTGGTCCTAAAATCACAAGTACAACCGCAGTAATTAATCCCATAAATCCACCAATAAATGCGCCTCTTGTAGTTAATTGGCTCCAATAAATTGATAAAAATAAAATAGGAAAATTAGCACTTGCTGCAATACCAAAAGCAAGACCAACCATATATGCAATATTTTGTGATTCAAATGCAATACCTAAAGTAACACCAACAATTCCCACAATAATAACTGTGATTTTAGATATTTTTACAACTTGTTCATCAGTTGCATTAGGATTTATAACATTTGCATAAATATCATGTGAAATAGCACTTGCTCCTGCAAGTGTTAAACCTGAAACAACCGCTAAAATAGTAGCAAATGCAACTGCAGAGATAAATCCTAAGAAAGCATTTCCACCTAGCATATGTGATAAGTGAACAGAAGCCATATTACTTCCACCAAACAATTTCCCACCATCAAGATATGCTTTTGCTCCGTCAAAATATTGAGCACCTTCTGCTGTATTTAAAAAAGCAATTGCTCCAAATCCAACAATAGTAATAATAATCCAAAAATATGCTACAAATCCAGTTGCATAAACAACAGATTTTCTAGCTTCTTTTGCATTTCCAACTGTAAAAAATCTCATTAAAACGTGAGGAAGACCAGCAGTTCCAAGCATTAAAGCCATACCTAAAGAAATTGCTGAAATTGGGTCTGATAAAAATCCACCTGGTTTTAAAATAGCTTCACCATTCTTATGATGTTCAACAGCTTGAACAGCTAAAGACTCAAAAGAGAAGTCGAAGTGATATAAAATCATAACGGCCATAAACGAAACACCAGATAATAGTAAAATAGCTTTGATAATTTGTACCCAAGTAGTTGCAAGCATTCCACCAAATGTTACATAAATAATCATCAATGCTCCAACCATAAATACAGCATATTCATATTCCATTCCAAATAAAATTTGGATAAGTTTACCTGCTCCTACCATTTGTGCGATTAAGTATAAAACAACAACAGAAAGTGAACCAAATGCCGCTAAAGTTCTTATCTCTTTTTGACCTAATCTATAAGCAGCGATATCTGCAAAAGTAAATTTACCTAAATTTCTTAATTTTTCAGCCATAAAAAATAAAATTACAGGCCAACCAACTAAAAACGAAACAGCATAAATTACACCATCATATCCACTCATATAAATAAGTCCAGATACTCCTAAAAATGCAGCAGCAGACATATAATCACCTGCAATTGCTAAACCATTTTGGAAACCACTTATTCCTCCACCAGCTGTATAAAAATCTGAAGCAGATTTAGTTTTTCTTGCTGCCCAATAAGTAATTCCTAAAGTTCCAGCAATAAATATAAAAAACATAATAATTGCAGGAATATTTAAATCTCTTTTCCCTTCGAAAGTTGCATCACCCGCTGCAAAAAGCGATATTGCAAAGATAGAAATTAGTGCTAAAATCTTTAACATTATAATAAATCCTTTACATCTTTTTTAATTTGAGTTGTTAAATCTTCAAATTCTGTATTTGCTCGTCTTACATAAATTAGAGTTGTTAAAAAACTTATTATTAATATTGCGAATGCAATAGGAATTGCTATAGTTGTTACACCATCTCCAATCTTTGTAGCAAATAACTCTTTGTCAAATGCAACGATTGATATATAACCATAAAACATTATTAACACAAAAAAGCCAAGTTTAAGTGCTAGACTATTTCTTTTTGAAACTAACTCTATATATTTTGGGTTAGATTCAATCCTTTCAATTAATTTTTCATTCATTTCCCTCTCCTTAGTTTTTTATTTAAAAAATAAATAAAAAGATAATTTGATTATACAAACTAAATTTAGATTTGTATTTATTAAAACAAAAAAATAGAATCAAAAAAATATAAAAATGGTAGAAATGTAACAAAAAAATAATATTTTAATTATTATATTTAATTATAATTATTAAGGTAATTTTAAAGAATAAAAATACTAAAGAGAAAATCTCTTTAGTATTAAGATTAGTGAGAAACAGCTCCGTCAGCACCAATCCCAGTTTCAGCTCTAATTTTTTGAGCTTCAAATCCAGATTTATCTTCTTCTGCTCTAGCTGAACTATCAGTAATAGAGAAGAACCAAATACCAATAAATGCTGCAAGTATAGAGAATAATGCAGGTTGTGTATAAGGGAATATTGCTTTTTCAAATCCAAAGATATCAACCCATACAGTTTTACTTAATACAACTAGAACGATAGCTGTAAGAAGACCTAAGAATCCACCAATAAATGCACCTCTTGTTGTTAATTTTGACCAGTAGATTGATAAAATTAATATTGGGAAGTTAGCTGATGCAGCAATAGCAAAAGCAAGACCAACCATGAATGCAATATTTTGTTTTTCAAATGCAAATCCTAGTAAAATTGCAACAATACCAATAACTAAAACTGTTCTTTTAGAAACTTTCATCTCTTCAGCATCTGTAGCTTGACCTTTTCTAATAACAATTGCATATAAATCGTGTGCAATAGAGTTAGAAGCAGCTAATGTAAGTCCTGCAACAACCGCTAAGATTGTAGCAAATGATACAGCAGCAATGAATCCTAAGAAAATATCTCCACCAACAGCTTGTGATAAGTGAACAGCAGCCATATTGTTTCCACCGATTATACCTTTAAGATCGATTACACCATCTTTAAAGTAAACAGCACCTTCAGGGCTTAATAAGAAAACAATTGCACCTAAACCAACAACACCAATGATTAAATAGAAGTAACCAATAAATGCAGTTGCATAAACAACAGATTTTCTAGCTTCTTTTGCGTTACCAACTGTAAAGAATCTCATAAGAATATGTGGTAATCCAGCAGTTCCAAGCATTAATGCTAGTCCTAATGATACAGCCGAAACTGGATCAGCAACGAATGGTCCTGGTTTTAATATAGCATCAGCTTTTGGGTGCATACTAACAGCTTGAGCTGCTAATTCTCCAAACGAGAAACCATAGTGAGAAAGAACCATAATAGCAATAAATGTTACCCCTGATAGAAGTAATACAGCTTTAATAATTTGTACCCAAGTAGTTGCAAGCATACCACCAAAAGTTACATAAATAATCATTAACGCACCAACTATTACAACTGACCAACCATAAGGAATATGGAATAATAATTCGATTAATTTTCCAGCTCCAACCATTTGAGCAATTAAATAGAAAGTTACAACTGTTAAAGAACCAAATGCAGCAAGAATTCTGATTTTTTGTTGATCAAGTCTATAAGCAGCAATATCTGTAAAGTTGAATTTACCTAAGTTTCTTAATTTTTCAGCCATTAAGAATAAAATAATTGGCCAACCAACTAAAAACCCAATAGCATAAATCATACCATCAAATCCGTGTAGGAAAATCATTCCTGAAATACCAAGGAATGATGCAGCAGACATATAATCTCCAGCAATTGCTAGACCATTTTGGAATCCTGTGATTCCTCCACCAGCAGTATAGAAATCTGAAGCAGATTTTGTTTTACTTGCAGCCCATTTTGTAATACCCATAGTTCCTACGATAAATACGAAGAACATGATAACAGCGTTAATATTAACGGCACCAGCACCATCAGCTGCAAATAATGCTAATGATGATAAACCTAATAAAGTAAGTATTTTTAACATTATAAGATATCCTTTACATCATTTTTAATAGAAGTTTCTAAATCTTCAAACTCTCCATTTGCTCTTACAACGTAAATTAAAGTTGTAATAAATGAAATCACAATAATCGTAGCAGCAATAGGCCATGCAACAGTCATAACTTCACCAACTTTTGTAGCAAAAAACTCTTTATCAAATGCGATAGTTAAAACGAAACCGTAGTAAATTACTAACATAAAGATTGCTAATTTAACAGCAAAAGAACTTCGTTTTGAAACAAGTTCAGCATATTTAGGATTAGCTTTAATCCTTTCTACTAATTTGTTATCCATTTTTTCTCCTAAAATAAGATTCATTGAAATAGTAAAATATTTTAGTTGCAAAAACATAGCATTTCAAAAAAGTTTAAGAAAAAGTTTAAACTTTTTATGAAAATATTGATTTTTAGGTATTTGAAGAGTTATTGATTTATAAATTGTTTTAGTTTTAAAAAGATCATAGATGTCATAATTGCATCATTTAAAGCGTCATGTTTTCCAAGAACTGGAATATTTAGATTCTTCATAATAGTATCAAATTTCAAATCTATAAATCCGTAGTTACTTGTAGATTTTCTACTATCGTAATATATAGAAGATACTTCAATAGGTGTATTAGGAAGTTTAATACCAAGATATTTTTTTGTGTATTTAGAAATAATTGCCATATCAAACTCTATATAGTATCCAACTATTGGTCTTGAACCAATAAAATCCAATAATTGATAAATACCAATTTCTGGTTCTAATGCGTCATTTAAATCTATTTGTCTTAAGTGATGCACTTTTATAGATTCAATATTGATGTCTTTTGAAGGTTTTAGAAAAATATTAAATGTTTTTCTCATCAATATTTTATTATCTTTTATTAAAACTGCCCCAATAGATAATATTTCATCTTTTTTAGGATTTAAGCCTGTTGTTTCACAATCTAAACTTACATATTCATTTTGCGGTGGAGTTTCAAATAAAAAATCATATTTTTTATTTTTTAACTGTTTTCTATTCCAATTTCTTAAAATATTTTTTAGCATTAGTAAATCTTATCTAATTTAAATATATAATTTATGAATTTTTTGAATTCAACAACGATTTTAAAAGATTCTTTTAGTAAGTCTCTTTCTATTTTCCCTAAATCATTTGTATTAATTTCATTTGTTAAAGCAACTCCTTCTTGAATACAATCTAATTGATTTTTTAGTCTTAGAGTACTTGCTATTTCAAATGCTTCAATCAATTCAGCAGCTTTTGTTTTTTCCAAAATATTTCTTGCTTCAAGTATTTTTATTCTTTTTATTGTTGTTGTCTCTTTTATTTTTTCTCTTAATGCTAAACTTCTAATACCTTGAACGATTGGAAATATTGCAGCTTTTTTTATATTGATTAAATCATCTTTTGCCATAAAACTTGAAAATGTTGTTGGAGTATCAAAAGCAAGAGTTGATTTTGCAAAATATGCCATAAATATATCTTTACTTTGAATTTTGTTATACAAATACTCTTTTAAGTTTATTAGTAACTCTTTATCTCCTGCAACTGCAAAAGCATCAATAAAAATTGCTAAATCAAGATAACTTTTCATATCAGGAGAATTTATCCATTTTGTAATATCAGTTTTATATTCATCTGCAGTTTTGCACCAATAAGGATTTGAAACCATGATATTACCTTCACAAGGTGGATAACCTAAATCAATTAAATGATTAGTTAATTGTTGCATATAAGGTCTATATTGTTCTACATCAATACCATTTTTTATAACAAGTGCGTTGTCTTGGTCTGTTTTTATTATTTGTTCATTTCTTCCTTCACTTCCCATAACAATCAAACAAGCATTTTTTTGTAACTCTTCAGGAAGGACTAAACTATAAAGTTTTTGATAAACTTTTGTATTTAATTGTCCAATTAAGTTTGAAATATGGTATATTTTTACACCTTTTGCTTGTAAACTTTTTATAATATTTAAAAATTCATTACTTGCAATTTTTAAATCTTCGACTTTATTTGCATTTTTTATTTTTGATTCTATAACATAAGTGTGATTTGCAAAGTGAGAAAGAATATCTATTTGTTCTAATATTCCAATCATTTCACCATTATTATTTGTAACACCAATTCTTTTTATATTTCTTTTTATTAAAATTGTAAGTGCTTCAAATAAATAATCATCTTTTTGAATTGTTAAAAGTGGGAAAATTGCGATATCACGAACTGGAATTGTTAAATCTCTTCCTTGTAATAATACTTTAACTTTTAGTAAAGAATCTGTGATTATTCCATATCCTCCATCACTTTTTTTTACAATAATTGTTGAAGTTTTAAACTGCATAGATTTTTCTATTGCATCGATTAATTTTGTATTTTCATCAACCATACAGGCTTCATGTATTAAAGTGTCCCCAACTTTTGCAATCATAAAAGATGATAATTGAGAAGTATATTCTTTGTCTTTTAAACTTTGTATTTTGTTTACTAAATCTTTTAAAAAGAAATCTTTAAATTCTTGGTTTTTTTCAATTAAACCTAAAAAAGTTTTTTTCTCTATTTCATAACAGATGAGTTCTTCATTTACTTTAAATGTATGATCACATTTTCCATAAATTAAAGAGTTAGAATCGAAAGAGTCTTCATGTTGATAATCCATTACAACAATATTTTCATTTGAATATTCATAAACTGAACCTTTTATAATTATAAAAAAATGTTCAGGAATTTTCTCTGGGCTAATTAAAATTGTATCTTTTGGATAATAAGCAATATCCATATGTTGGATACACATGGCCATTTGGCTTGGAGATAGAACTTCAAATGGATGAATGTTTGATAAAAAACTTTCTTGATCTTGTATACTCATTTTATGTTCCTTTTTAGGTTTAAAGTTCCATTTTGTTTTTTATATTTGTAGGGATTCTAATTTTTTGAATTAATCTTTGTACACTTTTTGGAGGAAGTGGTGTTAATCTTGATATGATTAATGCAATTACAAAGTTTAATATCGCTCCTACTGTTCCAATCCCTTCTGGAGTAATTCCAAATAAATAATTATTCATATTTTCTATAGAATTATTAAAAAACAAGAAGTACACAATATAACAAAAAGTGAATATAAAACCAGTTAAAATTCCAAAAAATGCACCTTCTTTATTCATCCTCTTATCAAATATTCCAAGAATAATAGCCGGAAAAATCGTAGCTGCAATAAGAGTGAACGAAATGGTAACAGTTTGAACAATTGAATAAAAAGGTATTGTAAAAAATGTAGCTAAAACAACAATAATAAAAACTATTAAAATAATTGATAGTTTTTTTATTCTATTCTTTAGTATATATTTTTTATTATTTTTATATATAAATTCATCCCATAAGTCATAAGAAATTGTTGTTACAATAATAAGAAGTAGTCCAGTTGTTGTAGCTAAAATTGCTGCAAGTGCTCCTGAAATTAAAAGTGCAATTATCCAGTTTGGTAAATTTGCAATTTCTGCATTTACTAAAGTTATAATATCTGGATTTATGAATAGTTCATTATTTGCTGTTCCATCTATTTGAATTTTTTTATCTTCATTTTTGTCAATCCAAGATATAAAACCAGTATTTTGCCATATTTGAAGCCATTTTCCATTCTTTGTTGAACCATCGTAATTTGTTATTTCACCTTGAGTATAAGCTTCATATTCAATGTATTGAACATTTTTTAGAAGATTAATCTTAGAAAAAGATGCCACAGATGAAATAGTAGTAAAAATCAAAGCTACAAATATTAATGCCCAAAGAGCCGATTTTTTAGTATCTTTTACTGTCGTAAGTGCAAAAAACTTTATTAATAAATGAGGAAGTGCTGCTGTTCCTAGCATAAGTGCCATAGTTATCATAAATACATTTACTAAATCAAGAGATTTAGAGTAACTATTAAATCCAAAATCTAATAAAATTTTATCTAAAGCAATCAAAAAAGGTGTTCCTTCTTTTATTGTTTGAATTGGAGTGATAAAGTCAAAAGTTGTAGTTGAAAAAACTGCTAATTGTGGTAAAAAAATACTAGTTAATTGCAATGATAAAAATATTGCACAGAATGTGTAAGCAAAAAGTATTATTATGTATTGTGCGATTTGAGTATAATTATTTGTTCTCATTCCTGTAAAAATTGCATATAAAAACAAAATACCAATTGCACTCAATAGACCAACATACATATCAACTTGAAAAAATCTTGAAAAAATTATTCCTAAACCTTTCATTTGTGCTGATATATAAATAAATGAAGCCAAAATAATTATAATAATTGTAAGTAATCTAGCTTTATTTGAATAATATCTTTGAGCAATAAAATCTGGAATTGTAAATTTACCAAATTTTTTTAAATAAGGAACTACTAAAAGAGTAAGTAAAACAAATCCACCTGTAAAGCCTAAAATATAGGGCGTTCCATTGTATCCTAAATATGAGATTGTTCCTGCAATTGAGATAAATGAAGCGGCTCCAATCCACTCTGTCGCAATAGAAACACCAATAAAAATTGGATTAACTTTATTATTTGCAATATAAAAATCTTTTGTTGAACTAGCTTTTGTCCATAATGCAAGTCCAACATAAATTGCAAAAGTTATAGTTCCAAAAAGATAAATTAATGATTGTAATTCCATAAAAGTTATTCACTTACGTCATATTTTTTGTCTATTTGAGACATCTTTTTTATATAAATAATAATCAAAATGATAAAAAGATAAATAGCACCTTGTTGTGCCATAAAAAAACCAAGTTTAACACCGTTTATTTCGATAAGATTTAGCTGTTCAACAAATAAAATTCCACAGCCAAAAGAGATTACAAACCAAACAATAAGCAATTTAATAATCAAAAAGACATTTTCTTTCCAATACTCTTTTGCTTTTTTTTGATTCACTTTGACCCTTTATAAAATTTAGGGCAATTATAATAATACTTAATAGCAAAAACATAGCATTCATGGACAAATTAGTTATACAGAATAATATCTATCTATTTTATATCCAAGTCCACGAATATTTTTTATAAAATCTTCTTTTAGTGCTTTTTTTAACCTTGAAATTTCAGCTCTAATTGTAGGATTATCAATATTTTCAGCATCCCAGACATCAACTCTAAATCTTTCAAAATCTACAATCATATTTATATTTAGGGCTAAAATATGAATAATTTCTAATTGTTTTTTTGTAAGATTTTGTGGCTCACCATTAAAATAAAGAGTTTGTTTATCTTTTGAATATGAGTAATTTTCTGAAAATCGAATATGTGAAGTATTGTTTTGTTCTTTTTTTAGAATTTGATTTATTTTAATTCCAAGTTCACCTAAATGAAAAGGTTTTTTAATATATTCTCTACATCCTAAGTTGTAAGCTTTTGTAATATCTTCAATATCAACTAGTGCAGAAATAAATATAGTTGGTATATGAATTTTTTTACTATTTAAGTAAGCTAAAACTCCAAATCCATCAACAGTTGGGACATTTATATCTAAAATTAATAAATCAAAAGAACTATCAATATTATCTAATACATCTTGTCCATCTTGAAAACTTTCAACCATATGACCAATATTTCTTAAATATTCACTAATAGCATTATTTAGCAATAACTCATCTTCAAGAAGTAGTATCTTCATTTATTTTAAACCTATAAGTAAATTTTGTCTCTTTTTCATTTGAGTCGATATTGATTATAACTAAATTTTTATCACAGATATCTTTTACAATTTTTAATCCTAAACCAAAACCACCTCTTGAAGAATTCTCCCTATAATAATCTTCAAAAATCTTATCAACATTTTCTATCTTTTTTGAGATTGTTGTAATTGAAAATTCTATTTCATCATCATTTAAATAATAAAGTTTTACAAATATTGGAGATTTTGAAGAAGAGTATTTTACAGCATTTGATAAATTATTATCGATGATTCTTTGAAGTTCGGTTATATTAAATTTTATATATAAATCATCTTCTAAATTTTGGATAAGGTATAAAGAGTTTGATTTTATAATTTCATCAAAAAATTCTAATCTTTCTTTTAATATAGAAGTAAAATCTAAATACTCTTTTTCATAAACAACTCTGTCTTTTTTTATCAAATATGATAAATCATCATAAATATATTGAATAGTTTTAGAACCTGATTCAATATTTGTAATGTAGTTATTATTTGGTATTTTCATTTTTAGTAAATCAATATTTGTTCTTATAATACTTAAAGGAGTATTGATTTCATGCACAGAATTTTTGATAAAACTTTTTTGAGAATCAACTAAATCTGTTAATTCTTTAGTTTTTTCTTTTACTTTGTCTTCTAAATTTTTATTGAGATCTTCAAGCATAGTTGTTTTTAATTTTATATTATTCATCGCATCTGTTGCATAGTTTGCAATAACTTTGAATTCTCCAAAAATAATATTGTTGTGATTTAAAGGTTCATCATTTTTTTGTGATTCTTTGAAGTATTTTCCTATTTCTTTTACATCATTTACTATTAAAATAGTTGCATTTTTATAAATAAATATTGAATAGAATATAAGTAAAATTGTAAGAGAAGTTACTTGTAAAGTATAATTAGATATTTTTTGATTATAATCATCTTCTTTTAATTTTATAAGTTTATCAATTTCATCTAAATAGACACCTTTTCCTATTGTCCAGTTCCATTTTTCATAAGATTTCACATAAGATATTTTATTTGCTTCTTTATGAATTTCTGGTTTTGACCAAAAATAGTTTATAAAACCTCCATCCTTATTTTTAGAGATATTTATAAGTTCTTCTATAATCTTTCTACCATTTTGATCTGTAAAATTTAGAAAATTTTTACCAACATTTATATTATCTATTGAATTTTGAAGTAAATTTCCATCAAAATCATAAATGAAGATATATTCATTTGGATTATCACTTAAATTTAAATCTTTAATTGCAACTATTACTTCTTTTTTTATTGTTTCCAAATCTTTTTTATCAACATTTTCTTTATAATAGTAATCTATAAATTTTATTACATAATCAATATGATATTTTATTAAAGCTTTTTGATTATTTGTGTAATCTTCTTTTAAAGTATGTATTTTTTCTTGTAGTTCTTCATGTGCATTATTTATAATTATAAAAGTAAAAAAAGATATCAAAACTATTATGAATAAGATACTATAAACTATTAAGTGATATAAACTTTTTGCTTTTAACATTTTAAACCTTTAAAATTAAAGTTAAATGATAGCTAGATTTTAGTAATAATAAACTTTGAAAGTGATATTTCCAAGTGGCGCGGCCGACGAGACTCGAACTCGCGACCTCCTGCGTGACAGGCAGGCATTCTAACCAACTAAACTACGGCCGCACTTGGGAAATAATAAAAAGTGGTGGTCGATATAAGACTCGAACTTATGACATCTACCTTGTAAGGGTAGCGCTCTACCAACTGAGCTAATCGACCGAAGTTGCATATTTTGGCTTGGTGACCCCTAGGGGATTCGAACCCCTGTGGCATGGATGAAAACCATGAATCCTAACCGTTAGATGAAGGGGCCAAGACTATGCAACAATAAAAAGTGGTGACCCGTAATGGATTCGAACCATTGGCCCCCTCATTAAAAGTGAGATGCTCTACCGGCTGAGCTAACGGGTCACAAAATAAAAATAAAAAAGTGGCGCGGCTGACGAGACTCGAACTCGCGACCTCCTGCGTGACAGGCAGGCATTCTAACCAACTAAACTACAGCCGCACTTTATAAACAATGTCACAATAAAATAAAAACCCTATACTAACTGTATTTTAGATTTTTAAGTGGTGGTCGATATAAGACTCGAACTTATGACATCTACCTTGTAAGGGTAGCGCTCTACCAACTGAGCTAATCGACCGAAGTTGCATATTTTGGCTTGGTGACCCCTAGGGGATTCGAACCCCTGTGGCATGGATGAAAACCATGAATCCTAACCGTTAGATGAAGGGGCCAAGACTATGCAACAATAAAAAGTGGTGACCCGTAATGGATTCGAACCATTGGCCCCCTCATTAAAAGTGAGATGCTCTACCGGCTGAGCTAACGGGTCACAAAACAATAAACATTTTTAAGTGTTAAACTCAAAATGGACTGGAATTATATTGGAAAATGAATTAATTGTCAAGAGTTTTTTTTACAAATTTCAAAATTTTTTTCAAAGAAGTTTTTGCGGCTTGTATTTGAACTTTTTCTCTTGGACCTTTAAAGTAAAAAGTATCAATTATTTTTGCATTATTTGCATCTGAAATACCAATTACAACTGTTCCTACAGGTTTGTTTTTTGTTGCTCCAGTTGGTCCTGCAATTCCTGATATTGCAATAGCAAAATCTGCTTCAAATTTTTTTATAGCACCATCTAGCATCTCATTTACAACTTCAGTACTTACTGCTCCAAACTTTTCTAATGTTTCATTATTCACGTTTAATTCTTGATTTTTTATCTTATTTGAATAAGATACAATACTTCCATTAAAAATATCAGAAGAACCAGAAACTTTTGTAATCATACTTGCAACTAATCCACCTGTGCAAGATTCTGCTGTTGTTATTGTTTTTTTATTATTTCTTAGAATGTCTTGAAGTTCAATCATATCTTTTTTATTAAATATTTTTTTTAACACAACTAATCCTTTTTTAAGAATAATGTATTTTAGTAATAAATTGATTAAAGTTAAGAGGAAAGAAAAATAGAAGAAAAAGATTCTTCTATTTTTTATTATTTATCGTCAGTAAAATCGCTTAAGAATTTATCTTCATAGAAAGTTTTACCTAAGTATTGGCATACTTTTTTAATATCTCTTTCTGCATTTCCTAAACAAGATGTTGCACCTGGTGATGGAGTCATATTAAAGATAATTCCATCTAACTCAGTAATTGAAGCCTCTCCAAGCATTAATTTTTTCTCGTCTTTATTAAGTACTTGTGGTCTAACTCCTCCAAATCCTTTTGCATATTCAATATCTTCTACACTTAAAGATGGAACAATTTTTCTTGCATCTTTAACAAAAAGACCTTTATTGATACCAGGAACTTCAAATAAGAAGTTTTTGAATACATAATTTCTTATATCTGAATCTTTTAATAAGTCCCAGAAAATTTTCATAATACTTCCATCAAAATTCATAGTTTTTAGACATTGGAAGAATGATTTTCCACCTTTATATCTTTCTAATACTAATAATGCAAGAGCAGTTGGTCCAAATCTAGTTTTACCTTCACATAAGATATCTGGATCTCCATGAAGTGCAGCAAATGGTAATTTATCATTTTGTACCATATAAACTTTACCATTTAAGAAATGTCCGCTTGTAATATAAAATGATCCTGCCATAGATAAAGAACCCATATGTTTTCCATAACCCATTTTATGTGCTAAGAATAATGAGTGAGCGCCTGCATCAACAACAACAAAGTCTGCTGTATAAACTGTACCATGAACAGTTGTTAGTTTGAATTTTTTACCAACTTGTTCAATTTCTTCTACTTCAGAGTTAAAGAAAACATCAGTCGTTTTAGATGAATCTGCATTTTGTCCAGCTTTAACTAATTCTTTAGTCATTGCTCCAAAATCAACTGTCGTATATTGGTCGTTTGTTCCCATTGCAACGATTGGCTCTGGTCTATCTTTTGTTCTTTCTTTATCTGCATAAACTAATAAAGGCTCTTTTTCTCTTAAAGCTTCTTTATCCCATAACTCTAAATAAGGGAAAATTTCTTTAAATTTATTATATCTGTCAGTAATAAATTGAACTTCTTTTTCTCCAACACCTAAAGCCATTTTTTGATGTTTAAACATAATTTTATCTTGTAAGTCATACATAAGATTGAATTTTTCAATCATTTTTGCAGTTCTTTTTGTAATTTTTGCTTTTTCAAATGTATAGTTTGTTTCGATATCACCTACGTGAATTGTTTGAGAGTTACTTGTACCTTTTGAGTTTAAAGTTGCAAGGTCTTCATATTTTTCTAATAAACAGATGCTATTTACATCAGAATATTTTGCTAATTCAAAAAATAAAGCTGCTCCAGAAATACCCCCACCAACAATTACTACTTCATAGTGTTTCTCATTCATTTTTCTTTCCTTCTTCCAAATATTTTGTCATAAAAATTTAAGGATTCTAACATATAAATTTTTTATTTTAGATAAATAGTAGAGGGTAATTATTTTATTTTTTTAAATTTAAGAATAGGGTAAAATATAATTTACTATTCAATTAAAATTTTCTTGTGTTTAGGTTATTTTTTAATTGAAATTCATTAAAAATGAGTTTTAAAATATATTTAGATATAATCTATGTTTTAATAAAACAATAAATAATTGAAAATGAAGGTGTTGATAATGGATTATAAAGAGAGTTTATTGCTTCCAAAAACAGATTTTCCAATGAGAGGGAATCTTCCTCAAAATGAACCTGTAAAATATAAGCAGTGGGATGAAAAAAAAGTTTACGAAAAAATGAAAAAGAATAGAGTGGGGTGTCCATCATTTACACTTCACGATGGACCTCCTTATGCAAATGGGAATATTCATATTGGTCACGCTTTAAATAAAATTCTAAAAGATATTATTAACAAATTTCATTATTTTGAAGGAAAATCAATTAGATATGTTCCAGGATGGGATTGTCATGGATTACCAATTGAACAAAAAGTTGAAGAAAAAATAGGAAGTGAAAAGAAAAAAGAGCTTCCAAAATCAAAATTAAGACAACTTTGTCGTGATCATGCAACTAAATTTGTTGAAATTCAAAAAGATGAATTCAAAAAATTAGGAGTTATTGCTGATTGGGAAAATCCTTATTTAACAATGGATTTTAAATTTGAAGCAAATATTTATAGAGAGTTGTGTGCAATTGCAAAACAAGGTTTATTAGTTCAAAGAAGTAAACCAGTTTATTGGTCTTGGGCTGCTCAAACTGCGTTAGCTGAAGCTGAAGTTGAATATGAAGATAAAACTTCTCCTTCAATATTTGTTGCGTTCAAACATGAAAATATCGATGCAAGTATAATTATTTGGACAACAACACCTTGGACATTACCTGCAAATACAGGAATTTCTTTAAATGGTGAAGAAGAGTATGTAAAAACAGCTGATAAATTTATAGTTGCTAAAAAATTATATAACTCTTTAATAGAAAGTGGAGTTATAAGTGGTGAAGTAGTTGAAACTATAAATCCAAAAGATTTAGAAAATACATTTGCTATAAATCCATTAAACGGAAGAACTTCTAAAATTGTTTTAGGTGACCATGTTATGATGGATTCAGGAACTGGAGCAGTTCATACTGCACCTGGGCATGGAGAAGATGACTATAAAGTTGGATTAAGATATAACTTAGATGTAATTATGCCAGTGGACGCTTATGGTAAATATGATGAGACAATAGTAAGAGAAAAACTATTTAAAGATACAAATAAATATTTAGGATTAAATGTATTTAAAGCAAATGAGTTAATTTTAGAAGAGTTAGGAAGTGCTTTATTAAAAAGAGTAGATATTAGACACTCTTATCCACATTGTTGGAGAACTCATACACCAATTATTTTTAGAGCAACAAAACAATGGTTTATCTCAATAGATGATAAATATGGAAATAAAAATAATACATTAAGAGAAAATGCTTTAGAAGTTGTAGAAAATCTAAAATTTTATCCAGAATGGGGAAGAAACAGATTAAAAGCAATGCTTGAAGGAAGACCTGACTGGTGTATTTCAAGACAAAGAGATTGGGGAGTTCCAATCGCATTTTTTAGAAATAAAAAAACTGATGAAATCATTTTTGATGAAAAAGTTTTAAATTATACAGCTATGATTTTCGAGCAAAAAGGTTGTGATGCTTGGTATGACCTTGAAATAAAAGAGTTATTGTATCCAGGAAGTGGATTAAATCCTGATGATTTAGAAAAAACTTTAGATATTTTAGATGTTTGGTTTGATAGTGGTTCAACTCAAAATGCAGTTTTAAGAAGTAGAAATTATGATGCTGGAACTTTCCCTGCTGATATGTATTTAGAGGGAAGTGATCAACATAGAGGTTGGTTCCAATCTTCACTTTTAACAACTTTAGCTTCAAGTGAAATTGCTCCTTATAAATCGATTTTAACACATGGATTCACTGTTGATGAAAAAGGTGAAAAAATGTCTAAATCAAAAGGAAATGTTGTTGCTCCTGATAAAGTTATAAAAGAATATGGAAGTGAAATTTTAAGACTTTGGGTTGCAATGAGTGATTATCAAAGTGATTTAAAAATTTCTGATAATATCTTAAAACAAAATGGCGAGTTATATAGAAAAATAAGAAACACAGCAAGATTCTTACTTGCAAATATTGATGATTTAGAAGAGATTATTGATGTTTCTAAAATGGGACCATTGGATAAATGGATTTTAAATAAAGCTAAAAAAGTATTTGATGAAATTGAAGCTGCATTTAATGTTTATGAATTTTCAAAAGGTTTAAATAAATTAAATAACTTCTTAGTTGTTGATTTATCTGGAATTTATCTTGATGTTTGTAAAGATAGATTATATTGTGATGATAAAAAAGATATTCATAGACTTGCAAGTCAAAGTGCAATGGCATTAATTGCTAAAAAACTTATTTCAACATTAGCTTGTATTTTAACTTATACAATGGATGAATTATTGGAGTTTGCACCAGCATTTATAAAAGATGGTTGTGAAGATATTTTTGACTTTAAAAAAGTTGAATTACCAGTTGTAGAATCATCTTTAGATGAAAGTATTTTATTAAGTGCAAAAGAAAAATTCTCTGAAATAAAAGATGCTTTAAGTAAAGAAAAAGTGATTAAATCAACTTTAGAATTGATGCTTTATACAAATAGTGAAGATATTTTAGCTTTAGATGAAGTAGAAGCTAGCGACTGGTTTTTAGTTAGTCAAGTAAGTAAAGATAAACAAAACTCTGATATATTAGGAAGTTTCCAAATTGATGGAAAAGATTTTGAAGTTTATAAAGCAACTGCTCATAAATGTCCAAGATGTTGGAAATTTACAGCAAATGCTGAAGAATCACTTTGTAAAAGATGTGAAGAAGTAATAAAATAGGAAAAAAATGTTTCAAGAAGAAGTAACTTTGAGCTTTATATTTCAAACAATAGCTATAATTTTAGTAATTACAGCTATTGGAATATTTTATGTAAAGAAAAAAGCAAATGAGGTAAAAAATAAATGATGCCATTTACTGATGAAGATTTACAAAATCCAGTAAGTTCTATAATTGAAAATAAAATTTCACCAATGCTAGCACGTGATGGTGGTGCAATTAAACTTTTAGCTATAAAAAATGCTAGAATTTTTGTGCAATTACAAGGTGCGTGTGTTGGCTGTAGTGCAAGTAGTAGCACTTTAAAATATATTGTAGAAAAAGAGTTAAAATCTGCAATTCACCCTGATTTAGAGATTATTAATGTACCACAAGGTATGGAAAACAACTTAGAGGAATTATAATAATGATAAATGAAGATAGATTATTAAATGAAGCAAATTCTTTATTTCTACAAAAAAGATTTGAAGAAGCTTTATTTTTATATTCACAGTTATCATCAAATTTTCCAGATAATAAAGAATATCCTATTTATGCACTTTTTTGTGATATTGCTAGCGAAGATGTATCAAAAGCTTTATCTTTATATGATTATTTTACGGTAATTAAAGATGATAGTTTAGATGAAGCAATAAGATATGTAGAAGACATAGTAAATGCTTATGATGGTGATATTGACAAAATGATGGAAATTTTAAAAGATTTAAGCACTTCAACAGTTGAATCTTTGGATGCAATAAGATATGAAGATTTCAAAAAATTAATAGAAGTTAGAGGCTCTTTTAGAATTGCTTTTGAAGATATTATGTTTTCAACAAAAGTTGCAATTGAAAATAAAGATGATTTTTATGATTTTGTAACAAAGTTGATAGATAACGATTTTAATAGTACAGCATACTCTTATCTTGATGGTTTTAATGAATATTTTACCTATGATAAAGAGATAGAGAAACTATATAAAAAATTAGAAGAGAAAAAACTTGAAACTAATCATAAACGATAAAACATATACAGACAATTCAAGTGAAGCTGATAAGAATTCAGTTTTTATTGTTTCAAAACATAATGAAAAATATTTACAAAATGCGAAAGAAAATGGTTGTATTGAGTTTTTAAACTCAAGTGAGTTAAAAAATCATTTAGATATGAGTTCTATAAAAATCATTGGAATAACTGGAACAAATGGTAAAACAACAACTGCAACAACAATTTATAAAATACTTTTAAGTTTAGGTTTTAAAGTTGCACTTCAAGGAACTCGTGGATTTTTTATAAATGAAACTCAAGTTGAAGATTATTCTTTGACAACTCCAATTCAACTTGGAAATTTTGTACATATTCAAAAAGCTATTCAAAATGGTTGTCAATTTTTTGTTATGGAAGTAAGTTCTCATGCAATAGAACAAAATAGGATTGAAGGTTTAACTTTTGCTTTAAAAATTCATACAAATATTACAAGAGACCATCTTGATTATCATAAAACTATTGAAGAATATATAAGAGTTAAAAATTCATTTTTAAGTGATGAGTCTGTAAAGCTAGTAAATATAGATGATAATGTTATGAAATATAATTTTACAAATGCTTTTACATATTCTTTAAAAAATCTTTCTGATTATAAAGTAACTAAATATGAGTTTGAACATGGCATGAAAGTGGAGTTTTCATACAAAGAAAAAACTTATACTTTTACTTCTATGATGATGGGAATTTTTAATATTTATAATCTTATGGCAAGTATTGCTGCTGTTCATATTACAACACAAAAATCTCTTGAAGATATTTGTCAAACATTAAAAAACTTTTCTTGTGTTAGTGGACGAATGGAAATAGTTAGTTTAAATCCACTTGTAATTGTGGATTTTGCACATACTCCTGATGGAATGGATGAAGTTTTAAAAAGTTTTCCAAATAAAGATATTATTTGTGTTTTTGGTGCAGGTGGAAATAGAGATAGTGCAAAACGACCACTTATGGGAGAAGTTGCAAAAAAATATTCAAAACATATTATTGTAACTAGCGATAATCCAAGATTTGAAGAACCAAAAATGATAATTGAAGATATTTTAGCTGGAATAAACGATAAATCAAATGTTGAAGTTTTAATCGATAGAAAAGAAGCTTTGAAAAAAGCTATATCTTTAGCAAATGAAAAAAGTGTTATTTTAGTTCTTGGAAAAGGTGATGAAGCAACGCAAATAATTGGTGATCAAAAGTTTCCTTTTTCAGATAAAGATGAAATATTAAAATATATAAATTAAGAAAGTAGAGATAAATCTACTCTTAATTTATTTAATTAAAAGACCTAATCAGGTTGAAATATTAATATTTAAAACCTAATTTCATTTTTTAGCTTCCTTAGTTTTGAGTACTCAATAGATTTTTTATCTCTTCAATATTTACACTTGGAGCATTTACTCCACCATTTACAATTGATATCCCTAAATTTTTGCCTAAAGTTAATGTTTGTATATTTTGATTTGTATTTAGCAAGTTAGAGTTTTCTTGTTCTTGTATTCGAGTATCTATAGTTGAGTTATTTACTGAACTTAAAATATTGCTAAGTGATTGAGTTGAGTTAGTCATTTGTATAGATTTTTGGATACTATTTATTACTTTTTGTACTTCACTATTTTGCACAACTTTATTTGGTTCTATTGGTTTTGAAGTTATTGTTAGGTTTCCATTTATGTTTCCAGTAGTTGCAAGAGTTAAAAATTCATCTGTTGCACTAGTTCCATTTAAAGCTACTTTTATATTAGAATAAGTTTCTGCATTTTTATATCCAGTTACATCATTTCCATCTTTTTGGAATTTATAATCTATATTCAAAAACTCATATCCACTAGGAATAACAATAACAGAACTATAAAAATCACTTAAGTTTTGAACACTTCCGTTATAAGTTGTTGATTTACTTCCTAAGTTATAATTTAAAGCTAGTGGAGATATTGCCCAAATGTATTTATTATTTACACTATCCCATTTTCTAATAGGGGTAAAAGAAGTTACACTACTATCTGCAATTATATCCCAAGAAGCATTTTTAAATGTTCCACCATAACTCATCTCTTGTGTTGTTTTTCCTGTACCTAAAGCATTATCAAGATTTGGATTTTTTGTTTTATCATAAAAAGAGTTTTCAATTGTTGCACCATTTTCACTAAATCCAACTAATCCACCACTAACATTACTACCTCCAATAACTGTTCCATTAGTATATGAGTTTATGATTTTTCCATTCATATAGCTATATCCAACTAATCCACCCACTATTTCAGTTCCAGTTATATTTGCTTTAGAATAAGAGTTTTCTATTATTGCATTAGTTTCATAATTCATTCCAACCAAACCTCCAAGCCTACCTATTCCATTTATAGTTCCAGTAGTATATGAGTTTTCAATTTTTCCTCTATTTACTCCAACAACTCCACCAGTATTATCATATCCTTTAATATCCACATTTAACAATCCAATATTTCTAATAGTTGTTGCACTATCAGTAAGTCCAAAAAGTCCTTGATTATCAAATGTTGGTCTATTTATGTATAAATCTGAAATGGTATGACCTAAACCATCAAAAATTCCTTTAAAGCTATTTGTATAATTATTTCCTATTGGATTCCAACCTGTACCACTATTAAAAGCGTTATAATCTGATGTTTGATTGCTTATGTTGTTTAAAAGAGAGAAGAAATAACCTTGAGTTAAAATATTTGAATTATTAATGTTTTGTAACTGTGTCCAGTTTGTAATAGTATAGGGATTTAACTCTGTACCAAAACCACCCTGAAAAAGTATAGTTTTAGATATATTTTCTTCTCTTGTAATACCAACTAAATATGGTAATAAGGCTAATTCATATCCTTCAATACTTGATCCTCTATCACTTCCCCAACCGATTTTTCCATTAAAAGCAGATAAAATCTCTGCTTTTGTTTTCCCAAGAGAAATATCATTCATAAAAGAGCTTGTATTAGTTTCTTTATCATAAAGAGAGTTTGTGATTGTTCCAAAATTTCTTCCAATCAAACCACCTATATTACTATTTCCAGTTATAGTTCCACTAGCATAAGAGTTTTCAGTTTTCCCACCATTTTGAATTCCAATTAATCCTCCTACATCATTACCTGTTCCAATTACTTCTGCAGTAGCATAAGAGTTTTGGACTGTTCCATAATCATTGTATCCAACCAAACCTCCTACTCTATCATTTCCTTTTACTCTTCCATTAGTATAAGAGTTTGTGATTGTTCCACTATTATTATATCCAACTAAGCCTCCTACACTATTACCTGTTCCAGTTACATTTCCAGTAAGATATGAGTTTTCAATTGTTCCATTGTAGTTATATCCAGCTAATCCTCCTATAGTACCATTTCCAGTAATATTTACATCAACTAAACCAAGATTCTTTATAGTGCCACTTATCCATCCAAATAATCCAATATAAATCTGACTAGGACGATTTATATATAAGTTTGAAATAGTAAAACCTTTTCCATCAAATATTCCAGCAAAAGTATTTGAAGAGTTATTTCCTATTGGATTCCAACCAGCCCCTGTATTTCCTATATATCCAGCTGTTGAATTATTTAAATTATTTAAAAGATTAAAATAATAGTTTTGAGTTAAAATATTTGAATTATTGATATTTTGCAACTGTGTCCAGTTTGTAATAGTATATGGATTTGCACTTGTTCCATAACCACTATTAAAAAGAGTAGTTTTAGATATATCTTCTTCTCTTGTAATTCCCACTAAATATGGTAATAAGGCTAATTCGTATCCTTCAACACTTGCTCCTCTACCACTTCCCCAACCATTCTTTCCAGAAAATGCAGATAAAATCTCTGCTTTTGTTTTTCCATAAGTAGCACGATCTCTCATATCATTTGATGTATTTGTTTCTTTATCATAAAAAGAGTTTTCGATTGTTCCATTATTATTAAGTCCAATCAAGCCACCTGCATAAAGAGTACCATCTAGTTCAAGTATACTTACCAAACCAGAAGCATATGAGTTTTTGACTGTCCCTTGATAATTATGACCAACCAAGCCTCCTATATAAGCATCTCCTACTCCTCCATTTACCATTACTGAACTAGTAGAATAAGAGTTTTCAATTAATCCTCCTTGATTCAATCCAATCAAACCTCCTACCGTATTATTTCCAGTTACATTCCCACCAGAATAAGAGTTTACGATTGTGCCATAATTTTGTCCAACTAAACCTCCTACATAATTATTTCCAGTTATTAAATTAGAAGCATAAGAGTTTTGGATTGTTCCACCATTGTTATATCCAACTAATCCTCCTACTGCATCAGTTCCAGTTATATTTCCACTGGAATATGAGTTTTCGATTGTTGAACCATAACTATATCCGACCAAACCACCTGTATAGTGTTTTCCTTTTATATCTACATTTATTAAGCCAATATTTTTAATAATTGTATCACTATCTGTATGTCCAAAAAGTCCTATATAATTTTGACTAGTTGCTCTATTAATATATAAATTAGAAATAGTATTTCCCATTCCATTGAAATTACCAATAAAGCTAATAATCCAAGTTCCTATTGGATTCCAACCTTTATTACTATTTGCTGTTGAACTAGCTAAGTTTGTATAATCACTTGTTTGATTGCTAAGATTATTTAAAAGGTTAAAATAGTAGTTTTGAGTTAGAATATTTGAATTATTGATATTTTGCAATTGTGTCCAGTTTGTAATAGTATATGGGTTTGCACTTGTTCCATGACCATCTTCAAATAAAGTATTTGAAAGTTTTGTTACATTTTTTAGAAATGGTAAATATGTATTTAAACCTAAACCATATCCTCTACCTAGTTCTTGGTTAGTTGCCCATTCCTCTCCCGTTATAAGATTTCTAATTTGTTCTTGAGTTCTTCCAAGCTGAGCATCATACATAGAACCTGCATTTATATCAATATTATAAAAAGAGTTATTACTTTGTACATAACTATTTCCAGTCAAACCTCCTACTTGTGAACTTCCATTTACAAAATTAGAAGCATAAGAGTTGTTGATTGTTCCTGTATTATTTCCAACCAAACCTCCTACTTGTGAACTTCCATTTACATAACCAGTGGCATAAGAGTTGTTGATTGCTCCTGTGTCATTCCATCCAATTAAACCTCCAATAGCTGTATTCCCACTGGCAGTTCCATTGACAGTTCCTATTGCATAAGAGTTGTTAATTGTTCCATTTTGATTAAATCCAACCAAACCTCCTATAAAACTATAACTTCCATTTATAGTTCCAGTAATATAAGAGTTTTCGATTAATCCTCCTTGATTCAATCCAGTTAAACCTCCTACAAGTGAAAGTCCAGTGATACTTGTATTTTCTAAACCAATATTTTTTATTGTACTATTTTTTATATATTTAAATAATCCAACAAATTGTGAGTCTGGTCTACGTATATGTAAGTTTGAAATAGCGTAATTTTTACCATCTAAAATTCCATTAAAAGGATTATCTATAAGAGTTTCTCCTATCGGATTAAAACCAGCTCCACTATTCCAAGTGTTTGTAACACCAGCATCAATATTACTTCCTAACTCATACTTCCCACCTAAAGCTGTAT
>VSSQ01000372.1_pt1 | contig 35448 bp, 26 predicted proteins | sample 4763081 | NCBI WGS metagenome assembly VSSQ01 (sample SAMN12137344, study PRJNA551015) | bioreactor metagenome | isolation source: SDC9 anaerobic chlorinated ethene degrading culture | place: USA: Knoxville, Tennesee | collected 2015-01-01
TCGACGACTGCGGCCAGGCTCTCCTTGGTGACATCGTCAATCACGTTCAGAATGCGGAAACGCCGCCCGTCGGCGAACTGGTCCTGGACGAAATCGACCGACCAGCGCGCATTCGCCACAGCCTCGGTCACCAGCGGCGCCCGTGTGCCGATGGCGCGTTTGCGGTTGCGACGCCGACGCACCGCAAGCCCCTCCTCGCGGTAGAGCCGCTGCGTGCGTTTGCGGTTCAGCACATGGCCATCGCGGCGCAGGATGACATGCAGGCGTCGATACCCGAACCTTCGGTGCGTCTCGGCTGCGGCGCGCAGCACATCGCGCAACGTAGCATCATCTGCTCGCCGGTGCCGATACCGCACGGACGACCGATCGGCGCCGATCACGGAACACGCCCGCCGCTCGCTCATCTCGTAACGCTGTTTGAGATGGGCGACGGCCTCGCGCCTGGCGGCGGGCGTTACCATTTTTTTGAGAGCAGATCCTTCAGCGCGGTGTTGTCGAGCATCGCTTCGGCGAGTAGCCGCTTCAGCCTGCCGTTGTTCGCCCGCTCTCTCGGACCAGTGGCGTTCACGGGCTCACTCTTCGAGGGCCTTCAGGCGCTTTGCCTCCGACGGCTCCATGCCGCCGAACTTCGCCTTCCAAGCATAGAACGTGGCGCTACTGATCCCGTGCCTGCGGCAGACCTCTGCAGTCGTCGCACCCGCCTCCTGCTCTCGCAGGATCGCGATGATCTGCTCTTCGGTGAACTTCGATCTCTTCATGTCCGGTCCTCTCATTGGGACGGACTCTAGCATCAGATGCACGAGTTATCGGGGGTCACAGCAATTAGACCGATTTTCCTTTTCTCACCCGGAGGGACAGTGCGCCGCGCTTGCAACCGAGGTCTGTTTCCTTGTCCTTCAGCCAAATCGCACAGCCTCACGCAGAAAGCGCCCGGGCCTCCGCGAACGACAAGAGTCTTTGGCGCTGCTCGTCCCAGAGGTGGAGGCGCGCGCAGCGGAGGCTCTCCCAAAGTGTTATGCGCTTGGTCCGCGCCAGGACATCGTGATCCCGGATAACCTCGTCCAGGCGGTAGAAGGGAATGCGGCTGGCCAGATGATGCACATGGTGAACGCCGATGTTTGCGCTGATCCAGCGCAGGATACCGGGCAGCGCATAGTGTGAACTTCCGTGCAGGGCCGCGTCCTGAATGTTCCAGTCCCCGTCATGCTGCCAGCTTGTATCCTCGAACTGATGCTGCACGTAGAACAACCACATGCCGGCAACCGCTGCCAGAAACATCGTCGGCAGGAACACGAACAGCAGAACATCCCAGCCGCCCAGCCAGATGATCGTCATCAGTGAAAGGCCAATGGCGACGTTTGTGCCCATCGCGCTCAGCCAGTACCGCCAGCCGGATCGCATCAGGTGCACGGGCAGGCGGTTCTGCAGGAAGAATGTATAGAACGGCACCACGCCGAACAGGAACACCGGATTTCGGACCAGTCGATACGCCGCCCGTCCAAGTCGGCTCTTGTCCTGATATTCCCTGACCGTCAGGATCGGCATGTCTCCGATACCTCGATGGTCCAGATTTCCGGTCGTGGCGTGGTGGATCGCGTGCGTCTTGCGCCAGACATCGTAGGGGGTCAAGGTGAGGACGCCGATCACCCGCCCGATCCAGTCGCACAGGCGCCGGTTGCGGAACAGCGACCCGTGACCGCAATCGTGCTGAAACATGAACAGACGGACGAGAAAGGCCGCATTCGCCAGCGCCAGCACGATCGCCAGCGCGGTGCTGACCGACAGCGCCCAGCAGGCAACGGCCCAGAGCGCCACGAACGGCACGAGTGTGATCGCGAGTTCGAAAATGCTGCGCGACGGGATGGGCTGTCGATACGCTGCCAGCATTCGTGTCCAGTCCGATGGGCTGAACTGCGACTCCCTTGCCGCGCGATCGGTCCCGGAGGAGGAATGGCCCGCACTTGCCACCGCGTCCGCGTGCGATCCGCTGCCCCGTGGGGCGGGGCCGCAGTTGCCAGGTTCACCTCTCTTGCTCCGGGGCGTGTCCCATCGGCCGGGCTCCTGAGGGGGCTTGTTGTCTGAGCAGGACGAAAGTGTCATGGCTGATGCAGATCCTTTGCGATTCAATGCGTCATGCCGGCGGTCTGCGTACTGAATTGCCCCCCGCGATGATTTGGTTGATGAGGGCCGCCACGGCCCGGTGGATTTCCGTGTCAGGCTCAGTGTCGATGGTGTTCTCGTGGGTGGCCGCAGCGTCGCGGAGCACCCCGACGATCTCGTTCTCCGGCAGCAATCCGTGATCGTTCATGGCCAGCAGAAGCGACTCGCAGATCGAAAGGGCGGCCAGTCCTGCTGCGTCATTCGGTGTAGACATCCGGTGTAGTCCTTTCATCGTATCACTATCTGGCCATGAAGCCAGCCTGATGCGTCCCTCTTTTTTGCACGAAATGCTCTATGCTGGGCTGATCGAGAGCAGTCCCCGAGCCAATCTTGACATATCCTCTGCAACCGAAAGGAAAGGGTCATGACACCGCCTGCGGCAAGCCCGCTCACCCGAAAGCTCTCGGCATTTGTCGCTTTGTCAGAGGCTGAACTTGCCGTGCTTGCGCATCTGCACGGACGTCGGCGGTTTTTTGTCGCAGGGCGAGACATGGCGCATCAGGGGCAATCGGATCAGGCCGCCTATATCCTGTCCGCGGGCTGGGTCTGCTCCTACAAGATCCAGCCGGATGGAACGCGGCAGATCGTCGATTTTCAGGTGCCCGGCGATTTTCTGGGATTGCGAAGCGTGCTCTTGCGCACCTCGGATCACGGGTTCGAGCCGATCGTGGACATCCAGGCTGCCGAAGTCATGACGGGCGATCTGCTTGAGGTGTTCGCGCAGACACCGCGGCTCGCGATGGCCATCCTTTGGGCCGCGTCGCGGGATGAGGCGATGGTGGTTGAACATCTCGTCGGGATTGGGCGGCGGGACGCGGGGGCGCGTATGGCGCATTTTCTGTTGGAGTTGGGATCGAGGCTGGCGCTGGTGGGCATGGGGAGCAAGGAGGGTTACGACTGCCCGCTCACGCAATATCACCTTGCCGATGCGCTTGGATTGAGCGCGGTCCATGTAAACCGCGTGTTGCGGCAATTGCGCGAAAGCGGCCTGGTGACCTTCCGCGACGGACACGTGACGTTTCACAACTACAGCGGGTTGGTGGATCTCGCCGGGTTCGATCCGGCGTATCTGGATCAGACCGGACCGCTTCTGACATGACAGAGGTGCTGCCAGTCTTCGGAAAGCCTCCCAGGAGGCCGCGACAGGCGCTTGACCGTTACTCAAGCGCGCTTCTGGCGGCGTCGAGTTCCATGTTCGTCTCGGCCTCGCTCATTTCTTTTTGAGCTTTTTCGGCGGCGGAGAGGTGCTTGAGCGCCGCGTCTTTCTTTGGACCCGCGGACGCGTCCTTGCAGGCGGACTCGACGGCTTTCATCTTCAGGGAGGGTCTACTCATATCCAGCGTCATTAGCTTGTCCTTTCCTGCATGTACCGGGAAATAAGAAGCGCGTGGACATGCCGATCTTATGGGAAAAGTATGCCCCCGCGCCTCTCAGGTACTCGCAAATACTGTGCCCCCCAATGTACGGTGGGCACGTCTCCATATACGGCTTCTCAGAACTTGACGGCACTGACGCAGATTAGCCCGGGCGCTTGGCGCAGCTCGAGCTCGTCCACGACTAGCTCTCGTCAAACTGAACGCGGTCGAATTCGACCCCCAGCACAGCGGTTCCTGACCGGGTGGTATGGAGACGATTCACATGTCGTGATCACACCTCGCCAGCCCGGGAGCTTTCCAGATCGCTCTTTCATCGGCTGACCTGGAAGGGAAAGAACACCGGAATTGCCAGGACTGCGGCGGCCCCCACGATGATGTTCATCGGCAGGCCGATCTTGATGAAGTCCGTGAACTTGTAGTTGCCGGCACCATAGACCAGTGTGTTGGTCTGATAGCCGATCGGGGTCGCGAAGCTCGCGCTCGCTCCGAACATGACTGCGACAACGAAGGGGCGCGGATCAACCCCGATCTGGACCGCCAGTCCGATCGCCAGAGGGGTCACGACGACTGCGACCGCACTGTTGGTGACCGCTTCGGTCAAGGTTGAAGCAAGCAGATAGACCGCTGCCAAGGCGACGATCGGGGGCATGCCCGCAAGGAAGGGTGCAACGGCCGTGACGATCAGGGCAATCGCGCCCGAGTGCTGCAGCCCCGCCCCCACCACCAGCATCGAGAGGATCAGGACGAGCACACCCGCGTCGATGGAACTCCAGGCCTCATCGTTGTCGATGCAGCGCAGGACGAGGATGAAGGCCACGGCGACGAGCGAAACAAGGCTGATTTCTGCCACGCCCATCGCGGCCAGGGCCACCACGGCAACCAGCGCAATCAGCGCGAGCGGTGCCTTGCCGCGTCGAAAGGGACGCCCTCCGGCCATCGTGACGCCAGCCAGGTCCCCGGCCTCGATCAAGCGGGCGTAGCTTTCGTCGGTTCCCTCCAGTAGCAGTTTGTCCGCAGGCCTGAGGAGCGTGGTCGAGAGGTCGGGGCCGAGGCTTTCCCCATGGCGATGTGCGCCCAGGACACGCATGCCATACCGGAACCCGATGGTCAGCTGTGCGATACGTATCCGACGGCTGCGATGCGATAGGGTCACGATCGCCTCCGCGACTGTTGTTTCCGTGTTTTCCCCGTCTGTCGGTCCCTGGCGCAGTCCGACATCCCACTCTTTCCTGGATCTCAGGGTCAGAAGTTCGGAGGTCCGGATGACCGCGATCAGCCGGTCGCCAGCGGCAAGGATGTGATCGAGCACGCCGTCACGTCTGACCTCCGCGCCGGAACGGACCCCGATGACGGTCACTCCCGGACGGGTCAGATCGTCGATATCGCCCAGGGGGTGACCCAGCCCCCGGAAATCATCCGTCGGGCGCAGCTCGGTCAGGAAATCCGCCTCGCCTGTCGCACCCAGATCCGTCTGATCCTTGCGGTTGGGAAGCAGAAACGGTCCGAGAAGCAGCAAGGTCAACCCGCCGGTGGTCGCGGCCACCAGACCGACCGGCGTGATTTCCAGAATCGAGAAGGGCGCCAGTCCGATGTCTCTCGCAACGCCATCGACCAGCAGATTGGTCGAGGTTCCGATCAGCGTGCAGGTCCCGCCGAGCACCGCCATGTAAGAGAGCGGGATCAACAGGCGTGTCGCTGCGAGGCCGAGGCTTTGGGCCAGTCGCATGGCGACCGGGATCAGCACCAGCACGACCGGTGTGTTGTTCATGAGCGCCGAGGCGACGAGGGTCGAAGCCAGAAACACGCCCGTTGCCGCGATGGGGCGCTGGCTGGCGGCGGCGACGACCCGGTTTGCCAGCGCGTCGAGCAGCCCGGTGCGCACGAGGGCGCCGCTGAGGATAAACATCGCGGCGATGGTGATCGGCGCGGGATTTGAAAAGACCGACAGAACAGTGTCTTCCGGCACCAGTCCAAAAACGACAAACAACGCCGCGACCGCTGCGGCCGTCACCTCGGGGGCGAACCGCTCGTAAAGGAAACCCGCGAAGAGAACCAGAAGAAGCACGAGCGCAAGATAAGGCGCGTAGGGTGGCAGGTGTGTCATTCCGGGGTCTCCATTGCGTTGACAGCGAAGAGGTCCTGACGTCGCGCGAACCGCGCTCCGTCGTTCTCACTCTACCCCGAAAACCGGCGCAGGGCGCTCCTCGATCGGTCGCCACGGACCGGGTCGCGGTGATCAGTATTCGATGACCGCGTGGCGCACCTCGACGGTCATGCTTCGCAGGGCGTTTCCCGACCCCGTGAAGCTCCCGGTGACCGGGACGACCTGATGAATGCCGCGGGCGACCGCGACGGGAATGAGGTTCTTTGATCCGACGCTCTGGTTCGTAGGGTCGAACGCGACCCACCCGGCACCGGGAATGAAGACTTCGGCCCAGGCATGGGTAGAACCCGCCCCTTCGGACCCGACAAGGCGCGTTGCGGGATCGAAGAGGTAGCCGGAAACGATGCGGGCCCCGAAACTGAGCATGCGCGCCGCTTCGGCAAACAACACCGCGAAGTCACGGCACGAACCCCAGCCGCGGGTAAGCGTTTCCAGCGGCGACTGTGTCCCTTCCATCTCTCGACCCTGGTATGAGATCTGTGTCGACACCCCGTTGGCGATATCCTTGAGCAGAGACAACGTATCCGTGGGGCGTTGAAGGACGAAGCCCTCGACCCAACGGGAAAACCTGCCCTCAGGGTCGGGATATTGCGGCGTGGTCAGGGCGCCGAGGTCGGTCCAGTCGTCGCCCGAATAGAGGAAGGGAAAGCTGATCGCCTCCGCCGCTATGGCGAATACCGGCCAGACCGCGGCAGTCAGAACGACCGTTGCACGGCTTTCGATGATCAGGTGATCGCTCGGCTGAGTGAACTGCGCCGTGGCGACGGCATTGCCCGCAACGTCATGGGCCCAGGTAATGTCGGCATGGGGTGTGAGGGTGATCTCATGCGACACCAGCCGCAGTTCCCGTGCTTCGCGCGGACGCAGCATCATTCGATGAGGCCCCAGCAGAACAGGTTCGCCGTAGCGGTATTCGGTCTTGTGATAGGTCGTCAACGTGGTCACGGTCGGTGCCTTTCGGCTGCGATGAGGTCACCCGGCGTCGGGGCGGCTGGGTGGCGGCGGTTGGTCAGGTAGTCAGTCAGGCGGGATCGGGAGTGCAGAGGTATCGCCTCCGGCTGCGGTCTGGGTTGGTGCGCTGGGGCCGAGAGCCAGCTTAAGGTCATGGAACCTGCCGTCCAGCGGCAGGAACACCACCGGCCCGGGCATGATGGGCCGGCCATCCAGCGTGGCCCTCGCATGATCCGCTCTCTCGATCCGGATCCTGCACGACGTGCCCGCCACCCTCAGCGTCATGGAAAATCCCGGCCAGTCGGGCGGTATGTTGGGGGCGATCCGCAGGTGGTCGCCCTCCCGCGTCACGCCGAGGATGCCTTCGACGGCCGCGCGGTGCATCCAGGCGGCCGAGCCCGTGTACCAGCTCCAGCCGCCGCGCCCGGCATGCGGGGCAACAGAGTAGACATCGGCGGCCACGACATAGGGTTCGGTCCTGTAGCGCTGTACGCCCTCGGGCGTCCGGGCGTGGTTGATCGGATTGAGCATCGCGAAGAGGTCTACCGCGCGCGCGCCGTGCCCCAGCCGCGCCCAGGCCAGAATGGCCCACATCGCGGCATGGCTGTACTGCCCGCCATTCTCGCGCAGCCCCGGCGGATAGCCGGCAATATAGCCCGGATCCTGCCCGCCCGCGTCTGCTTCGGTTCCGAAGGGCGGCGTGAACAACTGCAGCAGATCGTTTTCGCGATCGACCAGAAGGCGGTCGACGGCCTCCATCGCGCGTCGCGCGCGATCGGGGTCGGCCTGTCCGGACAGCACCGCCCAGCTTTGCGGAATCGAGTCGATGCAACAGGCCGGGGCACCGGCCGCCCCCAGCCAGGTTCCGTCATCGAAGGTCGCGCGGCGGTACCAGCCGCCATCCCAGGCTCGGGTCTCCATGGAGTGGCGCAGTGCTTCGGCCTGCGCGCGCCAGCGCCGTGCCCGGGCCGGATCGCGCCTTTCCGCAAGCGGCGCGAAGGCGGCGAGCGTCTGCAGCAGCAGCCAGCCCAGCCAGACGCTTTCGCCGCGGCCGGCGGCACCGACGCGGTTCATCCCGTCGTTCCAGTCGCCACTGCCGATGAGCGGCAACCCGTGCGGCCCGGTCAGATCGAGCGCGCGGTCCAGCCCGCGGGCGCAGTGCTCGAAGAGGGACGCGCCATGGCCCGCATCGTCGGGCAGGAAGAACGCCTCGCTCTCGGTCTCGGCCAGGCGACGCCCTTCGAGGAAGGGCACCTGTTCATCCAGGATCGCCTCGTCACCGGTGCTCGTCACATAGGCGGCGACAGCATGGCCAAGCCAGACGCAATCGTCGGAAATGCGCGTCCGAACCCCCTGGCCGGAATGTGGCAGCCACCAGTGCTGGACATCGCCTTGCGGGAACTGGCGGGCGGCGACGCGCAGCAGATGCGCGCGGGTGCGGTCAGGGCGCGTCAGCATGAAGGCCATGTTGTCCTGCAATTGGTCGCGGAACCCAAAGGCGCCACTTGCCTGGTAGAAGGCCGCGCGCGCCTCGATCCGGCAGGCGAGCGCCTGATAGGGTAGCCAGCCGTTGACCATGATGTCCATCGCCCGGTCCGGCGTCGTGATCTGTAGATCGCCCAACGTCTTGTCCCAATAGGCCTGAACCGCGGCCAGTTCGGCTTGCATGTCGGCGGATCGCAGCTTTTTCAGAAGCGGGACGACCGCCGCCGCGTCGCTGCATTGGCCGAGAAGGTGGATGATCTCGAGGCTTTCGCCAGGGGCCAGGGTCATGGTCTGCATCAGCGCAAGGCAGGGATCGAGCCCGGCACCGACCCGCCCCGACATCCGGGCACCCCGGCGCAGCGCGGCGGGATCGGCAAGGCTGCCGCCCGAGCCCAGAAATTCGCTGCGATCTGCCGTCCAGGCGGTGGCCGGACCGGCCGCCGTGGCCAGCGACGCAAACATCACCCGGCCGGGAAAGGCGGTGTTCCACGGATTGCGCACCAGAAGCGCGCCTGTTTCCGGCTCGTGCGAGGTAACCAGAAACGGGGCCGAGGCGGCGCGCGATTGACCCAGGACGGGTTCGCCATAGGCGACGACACTCAATCTCCGGGGCCGCGTCCCGGTATTGCGCAAGACCAGCCGCGAGACCCTGACCGGATCGGCGCGCGGCACGAATTGAACCAGATCGCAGTCGATGCCATCCGCCTGATGCTCGAACCGGCTGTAGCCGAAGCCGTGGCGCACGATGTGTGGACCGGCCCCGGCAGACGGCGGCAGGGGGGCCGCGGTCGGGGAAAACAACAGACCGCTGTCGTCGTCGCGGATGTAGATTGCCTCGCCCGGAGGGTCGGCGACGGCGTCGTTCGACCAAGACGTCAGCTGGTTGTCACGGCTGTTCTCGGCCCAGGCGAAACCGCTGCCGCTGGCAGACACCTGGAATCCGAAGTCCGGATTGGCGATCACGTTGATCCACGGCGCGGGCGTGCTTTGCGCCGGGCCGAGGCGGATGACATATTCGCGCCCCTCCCGGTCGAACCCGCCTGTGCCGTTGAAGAACTCGAGGTCCGGGCGGTCGGATTTCGGCATGGTCTCATCCTGATGCCGGGCCGTGCTGCCCCGTCTGATTGCTCCCTGGCGGGTGACATGGGGGGAGGGCGCATCGGTCCCGTTCCGGCGAATGCCGGCGGTGATGGAGGCCGCCGCGTCAGGATCGCTGAAGAGGGCGTCGAGCTGTTCGCCGATCGTGCCGTGCCGCGCCTGCATCACCACGCGCGATGCCGCCAGGAGCAGTGCCCGCGTGTCTGCCGCGATCAGGTCGGAGCGCAGCGCAAACACGCCGCCCCGGGCCGGTTGCTTGTCATCGCCGAGACGGGAATGACTGCTGCGCAAGGCGATGTCGATGGCATTCTGCAGATCCTTGACATAGGAGGCCGGATGCTCGTTGAGGATCACCAGATCGACCGCAAGCTGCTTTCCCAGCCAGTATTCATGGGCCTGCAGCAAGGCGTGGACCTGTCCGATGTCGGCGGGATCGTCGATGTGCAGCACCACGATCGGCAGATCGCCGGAAATCGCGAGCGGCCAGAGCCCGGACTGGCGCCCGGCCCCCTGGCTCAGCGCGGAGGACGGCAGACGGAACCTGCGGTCATGATAGAGGATCGGGGCGGCAAGGCGCTGGAAGTCGGCCGCCTCGGTCGGCGAGATCGCCAGATGGCGCAGTTGCACCTGAGCCTGGGTCCAGGCCAGGGTCCGTGCGCGTTCATAGGCGCTGTGGTCGTGGTGCCGGTCGATCAGATCCATCAGCGCCGCGCGGCTGTCGGCCGCGACCATCCAGAGAAGAACTCGTGCGGTGCCTCCGGGCGCGATCAGAATCCGATTGCGCAGTGCGAAAACCGGGTCCAGCACCGAGCCCGTGGTTCCGGCGAGGGGCGCAGGATCGGTGATGGCGCGCGGCTGGGTCTGCTCGTGATCGCGCCCGAAAGCGCTGTCGCGGTCACTGTCATATTGCAGCGGCGCGACGGTCGTGCCCTCGACCACGGTGAACTGCGCCACCCAGATTTCCGGTTCCTCGGGGCTGCGCCGCCTTCGCCACGCAATCAACGCGCCGTATTCGGGCAGGAACTCGGTCTGAACGAACATCCGCGAGAAGGCCGGGTGAGCCAGTTCCGAGGCCGGTTCGGCCAGCGTCAATTCGACATAGGATGTTACATCCAGTTCCCGGGGTTTGCGCCCGCCATTGCTCACCGACAGGCGTCGCACCTCCGCATCCGCCTCGCCCGAGACGAGCACATCCAGCACCGTTTCAAGCCGGCCGGTCCGGGCGGTGAAGGTCGCGTGATCCTCGAAGAACTGCACGTCCTGCGCGTCGGCGGTATCCGGCGCGCCCGGTCCGAACCTCTGTTCGGAGCCGTCCGGGAGAATCCGGAGGTGCAGTATGGCTCCGTGCTGGTCTCGTGTCGCGTCCTCGCGCCAGCGGGTGAGCGCAATATCGCCCCAGCGACTGTAGCTGCCGCCCGTGGCGGTCAGCATCACCGCATAGCGGCCGTTGGACATGAGATGGGTGACCGTGGGGCCGCCCGGGCGGCCGGCGATCCGGCGGCCCCGGTCCGCCTCCGACGGCAAGAGGCCTCGGGGCGTGGCGTCCTCGAGCGGCGGCAGGGCACGGTCTATGTCGCGCGGAAGCCGTTCCTGCAAAAGCAGTTCGCTGGCATGGATCATCGGTTCATGGTGGAACCTCTGGCGCATCAGCCCACCGGTCAGTGCATTGGCGATGGCAACGATGGTCATCCCCTGATGATGCGCCATGTAGCTTTGCACCACGGCGACCCGGCGACCCGGCTGCACCCGGTCGGGGGTGAAGTCGAGCGCTTCATAGAAGCCACAGACCCCGAGGCCGCCCAGGGTCTCCAGATCGTCGAAGTTCCGCCGCGCCGCGCCGGGATCCAGCATCGCGGCCAGACCGGTCGCATAGGGCGCGATCACCAGATCCCCGGCCAGCCCGCGCTTCAGCCCGAGCCCCGGCACACCGAAGGTGGAATACTGGTAGTTGAAATCCACATCCCGCGCGTTGAAGCCGGATTCCGAAATGCCCCAGGGGACGCCTTGCGCCCGTCCGTAGGCGATCTGTTTCTCGACGACCAGCCGGCAGGTGCGGCCGAGCTGACCGCCCTCCGGTTCCTGCATCACCAGTCCCGGCATCAGGTATTCGAACATCGACCCGGCCCAGGACACCAGCGCCGCGCCGCCCCGGACCGCCGTGATTGTCCGGCCCAGGCGGAACCAGTGCCGCAGCGGCAGATCCTGTCTGGCGACGGCAAAGAGACTGGCCAGACGCGCCTCGGAGGCCAGGAGGTCGTAGCAGGACGGGTCGAGACTGCTCTCATGTACCGAGTAGCCGATGGACAGCAGCTTGCGCTCTGGGTCGAGCAGGAAGCCGAAGTCCATGTCCACCGCGAGCCTTCGGGCCTGCGCACCCAGCCGACGCAATTCTGCGGCCAGATCGGCATGGTCGGTCTCGCCCGATGCGGCATCTGTCGCGGCTTCGGCCAATCCGTCGCGAAACAAGGACAGCCATCGGGGCGCAGGGAGGGGCATGGCCGGCAGCGGCGGAGTGGCGTTTTCGGCCCTCGCCGCGAGGCGTTGCAGGAAGGGCCAGTTGACCTCGGCCTGTTTCAGCCCGTCGCGCAACGATCCCATCGCCTCGCTGCAGGCGTCACCGAGCGGGGTCTTGAGCCGCCCGGCGTCACGCTCCGCGAGGTCAAGAAGATCGGCCAGCCCCCGGGACCTCTGATCTGGCACCGGGGCGGGACGCGCGGCCCAGTCTTCGCAGGCGTTGGCCAGTGCGATCAGATGGCCGGCCAGATTGCCGCTGTCCACCGAGGAGATATAGGGCGGGTCGAGAACCCGGCGGTCGCGCGTGTCGTACCAGTTGTAGAAATGCCCCTTTACGCGCGGAAGCGTTTCCATTGTGCCCAGGGTCGCGGCGATCCGGCTGGCGGCCTGACGCAGGCCGATCCAGCCGAGATCGCAGGCTGTGACCGTGGCCAGAAGGTAAAGCCCCATATTTGTGGGCGAGGTACGGTGGGCAAGCGTCGGATGTGGCTGCTCCTGAAAGTTGTCAGGGGGCAGGTGGCTGTCCTCGGCGGTGACGAAGGTCTCGAAATAGTGCCACGTTCTGCGAGCGATCAGGCGCAGTTCCTGTGCGTCCTGCGGGGTAAGGGCGGCGTCGGGTCGTGCGCGCGAGGGCTGACTGACGCCAAAGGCGATGAGCGGCGCAGCAAGCCAGAGGGCCGCGAAGGGCAGGATCAGCGCCAGCGCGCCGGGAGCGGAGAAGCCGGCCAGAGCCGAGGCGGACAGTCCGAGCAGGATCCCCGGCGCCATCGCACGGGAAAATCCCCGCAGATCGGGGCGCGGAGCGGCCGAGGCCGAGGCGGCCGTGGTCCATTCCAGAAGATGCCGCCTTGAGACCGTCAACCGCCAGAGTGTGCGGGTGATCGCATCAAGCGCACGCCAGGCGGCGTCGGCCAGAAAGCTGACCGCCAGCCCGGTTTGCAGCACGGCAAGCGACAGGTCTTCGTGCATCAGGCGCAGGTGGTTGCCGACGTGAAGGCGGCTCTGCTGCGGAACGGCGGAAAGGGCTGCGTGCAGGAAGGCGGGAAGGCTCATCGCGACCAGCGCCAGCGCGGTCGCCAGCAAGGCTGCGGGGCCGGGCAGAAGCCACCCCAGTGTCAGCAGGACAAGCGTGACGGGCGCCAACAACGAGCGGCGCAACGTGTCCAGCACCTTGACCCGTCCCAGGGCGCCGAGCCCGCCTTCCCGGCCAAGCCAGGGCAGCAGTTGCCAGTCGCCGCGACACCAGCGATGGATGCGCCGCGCGGCAACGTCCTGCCGGTCGGGGAAGGACTCGATCAGTTCCACGTCCGAGACGAGCCCGGCCCGGGCAAAGATGCCCTCGAGCAGGTCATGACTGAGAAGGGCGTTTTCGGGCACGCGCCCGGCCATCGCCGCCTCGAAGACATCGACATCGTAGATGCCCTTGCCGGTGAAGGACCCCTCGCCGAAGAGATCCTGATAGATGTCCGACGCGGCTGCGGCATAGGGATCCATTCCGCCCGCGCCCGAGGTCGCGCGCTGAAAGGCGGTGCCGCGCCGTTCCGCGGGCAGGGCGGGGGTGATCCTCGGCTGAAGAATGGCGTGACCCGCGCTGACCCGGCGCAGGTCCGTGTCGAGGATCGGCCGGTTCAGCGGATGCGCCATCTTGCCGATCAGCCGCAAGGCCGCGTCGCGCGGCAGCCGGGTGTCAGAATCAAGCGTCAGGACGTAGCGCACCCCGGCGGGCACGGCCGGCGCATGGCCGTCTGTCGTGCGGTAGTCGGTATCGGTGGCGCCGCGCAACAGGCGATTGAGCTCGTGCAGCTTGCCGCGTTTGCGTTCCCATCCCATCCAGATCCGTTCGGTGGCGTTGAAACGGCGATTGCGATGCAGGTGCAGAAAGCGCGCACCGGCAGGACCAGCGCCGTGGAGCTGGTTCAGTCGGGCGACCTCGAGACCGATCAATGCAATGAGCGGCGCATCTTCCGGCATGTGCTGCCCGGGGGCGTCCAGTCCATCGGTCAGGATGGCAAAGGTCACGTCGCCCTGGGCGCCGGACAGATAATGAACCTCCAGCCCTTCGAGCTGTTCGGTCAGCTCGGCGGCGGTCGTCAGCAGTGTCGGCATGACCACCAGCGTGCGCAGCGAAGACGGCACGCCGCTTTCAAGCGCCAGCCCCGGCAGAACCGTGGCAGGCACCGCCCAGGCTACCGTGCGATCGACGAGGAGTTGCGCGACCGCACTGGCAGGGATGACCGCTGCGAGAAGCCAGAGCGCAAGCCCCGTCCAGGACGGGGACGGGCCGGAAAGGGCCATCAGGCTCCATGCGCTCAGCGCGAGCAGCCCGAGGGTGACGCAAAGAATGCTGCCCAGGTATCCCGGGAGAGCGGGCCACAATCGGAACCGGCGCCATCCCCTGTTTCGATAGCCGATCTGGCGTTCGAACACCTTCCGGCCCTCGGCGAGGAGATGCCAGCCCGGATCGCTTCTCCGCCGGATTTCCGCATCGGAAATCCGGTCGCCGTCCGCCTTCGGCACAGCCATCGCCGTCGCCAGAACGCGCTCTGCCAGCTCCAGTTCGCTGTGGTCACTGTGACGGGCGAGATCCTCGATGGCGTCGCGGTACAGGTTGCGGCTGACGAAATCCATCGCGGAAAATCCGGGATGCTGCCGCAGCGTCATATCGACCAGGCTGACGCTTTCAAAGAGCTCTGGCCAGTCCGTCTCTGCGATCGTGCGCAGGCTGGTGATGACGTTTCGAACGGTGACGTTCGAGGCGCCCTGACGCTCCTGTGCGTGCCGGACTGCCAGATCGACATTGGATCCCTGCTTGAGCAGCCGATCCTCCAGCCAGCCGATGGCCGGGGTCGTGACGGGGTCGCAGTCACGTAACCGTTTCGCCAGCTGCGCGGTAAAGATCTCGGAAAGGAGGCCGGACGCGCCAATATCTTCCCGCATCCAGATCCCGGTCTGGCTGGCCCCCAGGAGCCAATCCGCAAGGGCATCCGCCGAGAGGCGCATCCTGTGACCGAAGGTGATCTGGTCGGCCAGCCGCCGCAGATTTTCCAGAAGGACGAGGCGAAGCGTTATCGGAACCGCCCAAAGCTCTCCGATGGTCAGGGGCTGTACCTGCTGATAGGCCCGCAGAAAGCGCGACAGTGCGGGGCCATCGAGATGGCTGTCCGTATGGGCGACATAGGCCCAGATCAGTTCGAACACACGCGGATAGCCGTGAAATGGCCCCTGGGCAAGTTTCGGCAGACGCTTGTAGTAGCTGGGCGGCAGATCCGCACGGCAATCACGCACCTGCGCCTCGACCCTGTGGAAATTGTCGACCAGCCATTGGGCTGCGGGGACAATAGCTCTCCCTGACGCCAACTCTGAGAGACAGGCCTTGCGGGTGGCCCGCAGAGCAGTTGCATTGTCGTCCAGTCGCTGGCGCAGTGATGCGACACGCGGTGCAGACGCGCAGATACGTTGCACCTCGGCCAGGCTGATCGCATGTTGCTCAAGCCTTTCGATACCGAAAAGCTCCGCGCGCACCGGTGCGATGCTCTTCCAAGGGGAGGTGCGGGGACGGCGAAGGTGGAGTCGCGTCAGCGCCCGGGCCGTCATTCCGGAACGCTGCCGGCAAGCGGGCAATTCTGTCTGCTTGCCGCCGGGGATGCCCATTTCGTGCCTCGGTTCTGGCGATCGCACAAGATGACCCTGGTCAGGATTTTTTCTCCTTCGACTTTGTGTCGATCGTCAGGCCCTTGCTGAAGGACGGCGCCGGAGCCGGGGCGACCTTCTTCTGCTTCGGTTTCTTGTCTTCCCGGCCGCGACGGTTTCTACCCTTCGCCATGGCATTCTCCTAAGTTGTGGATTTAGAAAATTATCTCTCCTCGGCGAGGCAAAGACCGCACGCGTCGTGGTCCGGGGCAGCGAGGCCACACAGTTCCGCATCGGTGCGATTTAGGAGTATCGCCGAGGTCGGTCGCTTCCATGCTGATCCAGATCAGCATTCGAAAGAGAGTTTATCTGCTGCGTGTTCCTATGGCCTGGCTCGCGCCGCATGACGGCAGCCCCGGTCGGCCTGCGGTGTTCTCCGACGCTGCGATCCGGTCCTGGCGGGCCCTCAAGGTCTTGTTCAAGCTGCCGCGCTCAGGCAGACGACCGGGATGGTGGCCAGCCTGTTGAAGATGGCCGATCTGGACTGGGCGGTGCCGGATTACACGACGCTGTGCCGGAGGCAGAAGGCCTTAGCCGTCCAGATCCCGTGTCGGCGCGCGGATCGCCCCCTGAACCTCCTGATTGACCGCACCGGGATCAAGTTCTTGGACGATGGAGAATGGCGGGCGCGCGAACATGGAATTCAGGGCCGACGCCAATGGCGCAAGGTCCATCTGGCCATGGACACCGCCACGCCTGACATCAGGGCGGTGGAATTCACCCCCAGCAGCGACGGTGACAGCCCCGTGCTACCGGAACTGCTCGGCCAGATCCCCGATGGCGAGGAGATCGGCATGGTGACCGCCGACGGCGCCTATGACACGCGCCGCTGCCACACCTCCATCATCGACCGCCAGGCTGAGGCGATCATTCCGATCCGGAAGACCGGTCGGCCCTGGAAAGAGGACTGCCCGGCAGCGTTCGGCGCTGTCCTCGGACCATGTATGGACGGCTCCCGCGTGACAAGGGGTTGATGATCTTCGGCAACTGGTCAGGTGCGGCCATGTATTCGGCGTCTCGATTGTGGTTGAACCGCGCGCCCTGATGAACGTTCGCGTGAGGCTCGGGTCCCGATCAATGGCAGGCGTTCTTGGCGCGATGGTCCGAACGGGGTGTCCTTCTTGTCGAAGGGGAGCAGATCGACGCGGAGCTCAATGCCGCAGGGGAGGAACTGCAGGTCCGGACGGCTGAACTCGCCTGCCTGAAGGAAGACGAAAAGGCGCATCAGTCGGAACTCGATGCGCTGAAAGCCTCCGCCGCCAAGACGCGCCGGCATCTGGCAGACCGCAATGCCAGGGCTGTGGAGGAGGAGAAAAAGGAAAAGCGGCGGCTGGTCGACGGATCTCGCGCGGGTCTGGGCCGGCAAAGATGGCTGGGCCTCCCTGGCGTTGGTGATCGACTGCCACACGCGCGAACTGTTGGGGTGGCACCTGTCACGATCAGGCAAGGCGACGACAGCCAGCGCCGCGCTTGAACACGCCCTGATCAGCCGGTTCGGCACTCTCGGTCGCGTCGAGAAGGAATTCCTGTTGGGGTCAGACAATGGGCTCGTTTTTACCAGCCGCCACTTCACGGCTCTGGTTCGTAGCTATGGCCTGCGTCAGGAGTTCATCACGCCGCACTGCCCGCAGCAGAACGGCATGGTTGAGCGCTTGATCCGCACGCTCAAGGAGCAATGCGTCCACCGCCACCGCTTCGAGAGCATCCAGCACGCGACCCGCGTCATCGGCGACTGGATCGCCTTCTACAACCACCGCCGCCCGCATCAGGCGCTTGCCATGCGCACGCCGGCCGAGGCATTCAGATTAGCGGCTTAAACTGAGCAGATTCCGCTGGGTCGATACAAGACGCGTCGGCCCCGTGAGCTTGGAGAACACTCTTCGCCAGATCGAGCCCGACCGTGATAATCCCTGACATGATCGTCCTCCTTTGTGGATCATCGCAGACCCACCGTGGCACATTGATGCCGTCGAGGGGCGGTCACATCATCAAAGCCAATTTCACTGACCTATGCACCGGTTACGTTCATCGGATACCATTGGATTGACGGGTCTGTCTCGATGGGTATTCCAGAGGGATCGTTCGGCCCGGCCTGCCCGGATCGGCATCTTGAAGAATGGAAAGCGACAAATGCCCCGTGTTGTGTTGGCAGATGATCATGAAATTGTCCGCCGGGGCATTGCGGCTTTGATCACCAGCAAGGATGGCTGGGAGATCGTCGGCGAGGCGTCGAACGGGCACCAGGCACGGGAGATCGTGCGCCGGACACGGCCGGACCTTGCCGTGTTCGACTACTCCTTGCCACCGACGAACGGGGCTGAGGTGTTGCGCGATTGCCTGGTCGAGCAACCAGATCTGCCCGTGTTGATCTTCACCATGCATGAGGACGATGCCGTCATCCTGCGGTCCTTGCAGGCGGGCGCCTGGGCCGTCTTGCGAAAAGGCGAAGAGACCGGCCTGCTGGAGGCGGCGCTGGAAAGTCTCGCGGCAGGGGAGCCTTATCTGCGCGGACGGGTCGGCGAGATCGCCCTGCGCGGGGTGGTGAACCGCGGCGCGCTCGAACACGAGGGGCTTTCGCCGCGGGAGCGCGAGGTGCTCATCAATCTGGCGAAAGGATTTTCCGGAAAGGAAGTCGCGCAAATTCTTCAGATCAGCCCGAAGACGGTCGAGATCCACCGGTCATCGGTGATGCGGAAGCTGAAGTTGCGCAACCTCGTCGAGCTTGTTCATTACGCGATCCGGAACCACCTGATCGATCCGTGACCCGTATTCAGGACGGTTGCAGCCCGATCTCCTGCGCCGGCTCCGAGACGTTCGGCAATCTCAGCTCCAGGGTGGTCCCCGATCCGGTGCTCGAAAGCGTGACCGAGCCTCCGAAGCGGAGCGCGCGGTCTTGCATGCCCTGCACTCCGAGCCCGCGGGCAGGAAGGTCCGGGCCCGGAGGGCATGCTCCGCCCACCCCATCGTCGCGGATGCGCATCACGCAGTCGCTCGCCCCGATCGCGATCCGGAGCCAGACCGTGCTTGCCTGAGCATGCCGATGCACGTTGGCCAGGGCTTCCCGGGCGATCTTGAACAGGGCGTCGCGTCGGGAGGCGGACAGGGTCTCGACTGTGGGGTCGATCTCGATGTGGCAGGTCAGCTCGGCGCGGCGACAGTATCCTTCGTAGAGCGCCGTCAGGTTCTCGGTCAGGGCGCCGTCGCTGTCGGGCGGAGGCCGCAACAGGAAGCTGAAACTGCGCAGCTCGCGGAGCGCTTGCTTGATCAACCCCTCGAGTTCGCCGATCAGCCGTGGCGGCGGCGCCCGTCCGGACCGCTTCATCGCATCCAGATAGAGGTCGGCCGCGACAAGATGCTGAGCGGTGGTGTCATGCAGCTCTTGCGCGATGCGCTGATGCTCGATCTTGCGGATCGCGAGCAAATCCTGACGCAGCAATGCAATCTGGTCCTTGGCATCACTGACCATCATCTCCATGGTTTCAATCGGCGCATCGAGACCATGGCGCAATGCCCGGTAGAGCAGCACCCCGATGATGCCCATGATCGCCCCTCCGACCATCAACAGCAGCCAGGTCCGCCGCCACGCCTGGTTGAAGGCGTTGTCCTGCATCGCCACATAGGTCGTCCAGTCGGCTTGCGAGGTTTTCGCGCGGGTCACGAAATATCCGGCCCCGGCGGAGTCGCGCAGATGCAGCACCGGATCGGCGAAGCCGCCGGGACCGGCCCCGCGGATTGCATCGAAATCAAGCGGGCTCAGCGTGTCGTACAATGCCTTGTCTCCGGTCAGGAAGACATTGTCGTAATCGAGCACGAACATCCGCATCTGTTCGGGCAGGTGCAGACGGCTGAGCGCGCTTTGCAGGCGCTCGGAGGTCAGGACCGAGGTCAGGATGTAGCGAAGCCTCCCGCTGTCGCCCGGGATCGCAATTGTCACCGTGGTCGCCGTGATCTTGAGAACCGGGCCATAGATGGCGCCCGAAACGTAGTATCCGTCGGTGCTGAGCTTCTCGAAGAAACCGGGCTGCGGCTTGTAGACATCAAGACGCGGCAAAGGGCTGCCATAGGGCAATCTCGAGTTGAGAAGCTGCATCTCGGTGTCGGACAGGACCAGATCGTTCCCGTTCGGTCGCTGGGTCTCCAGCATCTGCTTATAAAAATTCTCCAGATCGCCGGTCTTCAGGTAGGGAGAGCCGGACAAGCCCTGCAACAGGGCGCGGGAGGTCTCGACCTGCCTATCGAGCATCTGTGCCAGATCGCTGGCGCGCGTCAGCAGATCGGAGCGCTGCGCCTCGTAGGTTAGCTTTGCAGTGTAGATCGAGACCGTCGCCGCGATGGCGAAGGCAAACAGGGCGCAGACCGCCAGTCCGACATAGATCCGCCGGCTGAGCGTGCGATGCAGGCGGGCCGTATCCCCTGTTTCCGTGGCTCTGGTCGCAATGGCGTCGCGCACTGAGAATTTCATCATAAAGGTCCACGAGGGGGCAAAGATAGAACCAGCTTATCCGGTGTCGGACAGATCCGGCACCAATCCTCAGGCTTCTAGGTGCATTCACCTAAAGGAGCCTCCGTATCGCTGCTTATACCTCGGAATCGAGCTCGCGTGTTAGCCCTTTGGGCACAGCGGGAGCGTTCAGGACCGCAGAGAGCGCGCTGAAGCACCCCTGTCGGGGAATCCTCTCCTCGGGACCCGGGTGCCGCGCGGAACAGATCGGCGTGGCATGCGGATCATGTCGCGTCCCCCTCAGATGCAGGAGTTGGCAATGATTTCCTTCCCGATGACCGGTCGCCCCCGACGCGTGTCGAGCCAAGATGTGCTGAAGTCGCCCGAACGGCTGGCCTGGATGCTGGCCGGGGCCCTTGCTTTTGCCGCAAGCGCGGCCTCGGCCGAAGGCCCGGTTGCCGTCAACTCCGACAATTTCGTCCGTGCGGAGAGTGACCTCTACTTTTCCGGGATCGTCGCCAATGGCGGCTTCGGCAAGCTCGATCACACCCGCGAAATGGCACCGCTCGACAAGCAGACGGTGATCCGGCTCAACCGCGATACGCTCTATTCCTCGGCGGTGTTCGATCTGGATGCGGGGCCGGTGACGATCACCGTTCCCGATGCCGGCGCGCGCTTCCTGTCGATGCAGATCATCGACGAGGATCACTATACGCATGGCGTGATCTACAAGCCGGGCCGCTACACGCTGACCCGCGAAGAGGTCGGCACCCGCTATGTTGCGGTCGCGTTCCGGATCTTCGCCGATCCGTCTGATCCGAAGGACATGGACGCGGTGCATGTGCTGCAGGACAAGATCGGTGTCGAGCAGGCCGCGATCGGCACGTTCGAGATCCCGGACTGGGATGCGGATGCGCGCAATGTGACCCGAACGGCACTGCTGGCGCTGGCGGCGCAACTGCCCGATACGCGGGGCATGTTCGGGGCGAAAGGGAAGGTTGATCCGGTCCGGCATCTGATCGGTGCGGCCATGGGCTGGGGCGGCAACCCGGAAGCCGAGGCGCTTTATCTGAATGTCGTTCCCGAGACGAACGATGGCCAGGCGGTCTACAAGATGCATGTGGGCGATGTCCCGGTGCAGGGCTTCTGGTCGATCTCGGTCTATGACGCGGGCGGCTATTTCGCCCCGAATGACCTCGGCCGCTACACGCTGAACAACTTCACCGCCGCGAAGAACGCGGATGGTTCGGTCGATGTGCAATTCGGTGGTTGCGACAAGACGATCGCGAACTGCCTGCCCACGTCCGATGGCTGGAACTACATGGTCCGCCTCTATCGTCCCGAGGCGTCCATTCTCGATGGCAGCTGGACCTTCCCTGTAGCGGAGATCGCGCGATGAAACGTAGAACCTTCCTGACCCTGAGCACGGCGGCGGTTGTCCTTCCGGGCCTCGCCTCGGCCGAGATCGCCACGCCCCGCGCCGCGCAGGCGGCCCTTGCCCGCGAGGCCTTTGTCTACCTCTATCCGATGGTCGAGAACTATCTCTCGCTCTATCAGTACGGGATCGACACGACCTCGGATCAGTTCAAGGCCCCGATCAACCAGCCCGGCAACGTCGCCCGTGTCTTCACCCCCGACGATACCGGCGTTGTCACCCCCAACTCGGATACGCCCTATACCTTCCTGGTGATGGATCTGCGCACCGAGCCGCTGGTGCTGCATCTGCCGCAGATCGAGGACACGCGCTATTATTCGGTGCAGCTCGTCGATCTCTATTCGCACAATGCCGGATATCTGGGGACGCGGGTTGACGGCAATGGCGGCGGCGTCTTCCTGATCGCCGGGCCTGACTGGGATGGCGAGGTGCCCGAGGGGGTCACGCGCGTCGTGCGGATGGGGACGCAGATCGGCTTTGCGCTCTATCGCACGCAGTTGTTCGATCCCGAGGATATCACGAAGGTCGTCGACATCCAGAAAGGGTATGTCGTGCAGCCGCTTTCAGTCTTCGCCGGCACCAAGACCCCACCGGCCGCCGCGCCGATCGACTGGCCCGCAATCTCACGCGACGAGATGGCGACAAAGTTCTGGTCTTACGGCAACTTCCTGCTGCAGTTCGCTCCGCCGCTGTCCTGGGAGCGCGACATGCGCGAGAGCTTCGCCCTGATCGGTGTCGGTGCCGCGTCGGAATGGCCCGGGCGCGCGTTGAGCGCGGAGGAGATCGAGACGGTGGCAGAGGCCAGCAAGGCGGCCCTCGGCGAGATCGCGGAACGCCTGCAGACCCTGACCACATCCAACGACCTGTTCGGCAGCCCCGAGGAAATGCGCGGGCGCTATCTCGACCGGGCGATGGGCGCCATGGGCGGGCTCTATGGCAACAGCGCCGTGGAAGCCCTCTATCCGATCTATGCGGTCGATGCCGAGGGCAGGCCGCTCGATGCTGCGCAGCATGACTATGTGATGCGCATCCCCAGCGGGCAATTGCCGCCGGTCGGGGCGTTCTGGTCGCTGACCATGTATGACGCGAAGACGCGGTTTCTCGTGCGCAATCCGCTCGACCGTTACCTGATCAACTCGCCGATGCTGCCCGGGCTGAAAGTCGAACCGAACGGGGACATCCTGCTCTATCTGCAAAAGGACAGCCCCGGCGCCGATCTCGAGAGCAACTGGCTGCCGACGCCAGACGGGCCGTTTGCTGCCGTCCTGCGGCTCTATCTGCCCAAGCAGTCAGCCCTCGACGGCACCTGGATCGCGCCTGCCATCACGGCACGCGCCTGAGCCCGCGTGCACAGATGCAAGCGCGCAGCAGAGGTCGCAACCATACCGCCGCCGGATCGGAGGGGCCGTCTCATTGCGCCACCGGACAGGGGCCCGGGATCCGAGCGAGGGCGCTGTCCCTCCGCGCCTTTCGCGCCGATCTTCCGGCGGTCTGTTTCGCGTTGATCGTGCCCCTTTTGTTTCTGGTGGGGTGCAGCCCGCGTCCCGGCCCGGAGCTGCTGCTGCCTGCCGGGACGGAGGCCGCGCCACCGGCCGATGCCCGGCAGGTCCGGGTCTTCATGGCGACGACACGAGGCGCCTCTGCGGAGGCGCCCGAGATCTACAACGCCGAGCGCGAGAGGGAGCTGAGCTATTCCTCCTTCGCGATCTCGATCCCGCCGGGGCATCAGGCTTCGGAAATCGAATGGCCCAGGGCGGGGGCGCCGGACCCGGCCACCGATTTCGTCACCACCCGCCGCTGGGCGCTTGATCGCAAGGGGTTCCTGAGCGGTCTTGCGGCCGAGAGCAAAGGGAAGACCGACGTCGTCCTCTATGTCCACGGCTATAACACCAGCGCGCAGGAGGCGCTCTATCGTGCGGCGCAGATTTCGGTCGACGCCGGGAGCGAGGGCGTGCCGGTGGTCTTCACCTGGCCATCGAATGCCCAGTTGACGGCCTATGTTTCCGACCGCGATGCCGCCGATTTCTCGCGGGCCTATCTTGCGGATCTGCTGACGACACTGACCCGGTCGCGCAAAATCGGCCGGACGGTCGTTGTTGCGCACAGCATGGGCGGACGGTTGATGATGGAAGCGCTGGTGCAGCTTCGCCTGATGGGGCGCCGCGACGTGCTCGATCGTCTGGAGGTGGTGCTGGCCGACCCCGATATCGATGTCGATCTGTTCTGGGAACAGGCGCGGATCGTGGGCAAGCTGACACCACCGATCACCGTGATCGTCGCCCCGGATGATCGCGCGCTCCGGGCTTCCCAGTTCCTGGCGGTCGGCCACGACCGGATCGGCAAGGCCGACCTGACCGACCCCCGTTACGCGGAAGCGGCGACGAAATTCGGTGTGCGTCTGGTCGATGTCACCTCGCTCGATACAGATACAATCGCGCACAGCCGGATCGACCAGCTCGCCGTGCTCTACAATCGCCTGCCGGCCAGTCAGCAAAGATTTGGCGCGGGCAGTCTGCGTGGGGCGGGTGCCTTTGTCTTCGAGGCGATCGGCTTCGGCTTCACCGGCATCGGGCAAGGACTGGCGCGATGACGATGCTGCCGGCGCGCCCCGCGCCCTCTCTTTCCATGTGCAGCCGCGCCGCGCTCCGTGGTGCGCCTCAGGAGGTTTGAACAGGATGAAACAGTCGATGTGCAAATTCGCGGCCGTGCTTGCCTTGTGCGGGGCGACGGCGCCGGCCTCTGCGCAGGAGACCGGCTGGAGCTATGATCTGTCGTCGTACATGTGGTTCCCCGATACCGTGACGAAGGTCGACACCCCCTATGGGACCGCTGAATCCAAACTCGATGTTGGCGATGCGCTGAAGGCGCTCGATTTCGGCGTGATGCTTTCCGGCACGGCGCGTCGGGGCCGCTGGGCCTTCACCGGCGATCTGGTGCATCTGGATCTGACTGCCGATGCCCGTTCACCGCTCGGCGTCTTCTATTCGGGGGTGAGAACGGCGACCAAGCTGACGGCTCTGAGCGGCTATGCCTTCTATCAGGTGACGGACTCGCCCACCACCACGCTTGAACTGGGCGGCGGCGTCCGGGCGATCAGAAGCACGCTGGATCTGTCCTTCGGGGCCGCGGCGCTGCCGGCGACGTCGGAACGGATCTCGGACCGTTGGGCAGATGCGCTGGTCGCGGTGCGTGTCCGCCACCAGTTCAATGCGCAATGGACGACGGCGCTTGCGATCGACTACGGCGGTTTCGGCATCGGGGACAGCTCCGACAGGACCTGGCAGGTGGTGGCGACCGTCTGCTATGCCTGCAACGAGACCTGGAGCATGAGCGGCGGATATCGCCATCTTTTCGTCGACCGGACCAACGATGGTACCGACTACAGCCTGGAAATGTCCGGGCCCTTCCTCGGGGTCACCTATCGTTTCTGACGCGGGCGCGACAGCTCCGGTGCGCGGCCATCCCTCGGCCGACACCGGCGACAGCCCGGGGCTTCCCGACCTTCCAGATCAGATCTCCCCGATGCGCCGATCGGCGCCGTGACCGGGGGTGGCGCCGGCGACACTCGCCGCGCTCCTCCCCCTGCGCTCCGTCCCGCCCCCGGCCAAGCCGGCCCGGCCGTGTCGTCTGCCGGCGGTCAGGCGGGGGGGCGGGCATAATGCACCGTGCCGCGCAGCAGCGTCAGGTCGACGGGCGCACGGCTGTCGGTCACCAGATGGTCGATCTCGTCGGGGCGGCAGATCGTCACCCGGCTTTCGATGCCGATCTTGTCGGCATGGCACAGCATGATGCAGGCGCGGGCGCGGCGCATCATCGTGCGCGCCACCTCTGCCTCGTGGATCTCGTAATCCGTGGCGCCGCGGGTCGGGTGCATGCCGACCGGCGAGATCACCGCGAAATCGGCGAGGAAGCGGTCGATCTCGGCAAGCGTCATCTCGCCATAGGTCGCGGGGACGTCGCTGTGCGGCCGCCCGCCCAGCAGCAGCGTGTCGCAGCTGTCGACCGGGGCGGTGATCCGGGCAATCTCCAGCGCATTGGTGATGATGCGCATGTTGCCGCGGCGCGCCAGCTCCTGCGCGAAGGCAAGTGTCGTCGTGCCGGCGTCGATGAACAGGGTCGAGCCCGGCGGGATCAGATCGCAGGCGCAACTGCCGATCGCCGCCTTGAATTCGGATTGCACCCCGCGCCGTTCGTGGAAGGCGGGTTCGGGGGTGATGTCGGGCCGGCGCTGCATCGCGCCCCCATGCACGCGCAGGATGTCGCCGTCCTCCTCCATCTCGAGCAGGTCGCGCCGCACCGTCTCGCGCGAGACGTCGAAGAGCTGTGCGAGGGTGTTGGTATAGACCTTGCCGTCGCGCCCGAGGATCTCGAGGATCTTCGACTTCCGTTCATGAGCCCACATCGCTGCTCCCCTCCGTTTCGTGATCTGTAGCATGTGCCTCGCGGGGCGTCATTGAATTTGCGTTTATGTGGACCGCTGTGTCATTGATCGTGTTTTTTGCGTATTTATTTGGCAAAATGAAGGGAATCCTGCGGATATAATAGTCAATTATTGGATTTGCGTGCTTTCTTTTGTGTTTTTTGTGGTTTTGCGCGGCACTCCTCCTGCAAGCTGCCTGCAAGACCGAATGATTCCACAAGAACTGAAGAGGCACCCGATCATGCTGAACCTGGCAGAGGCGCTGCATTTCGCCAATGAGACCGTCGACGAGGCGGGCAGGATCGCGCGGGCGCATTTCCGCCATCCGCTGGCCGTCGAGCACAAGGCGGACGACAGCCCGGTGACGGTGGCCGATCGCGGCATCGAGGCCTTCGTGCGCGCCCGGATCGGCGCCGCCTATCCCGATCATGGCATCTATGGCGAGGAAGAGGGGCCGGTGAACCTCGACCGGCCGCATGTCTGGGTGGTCGATCCGATCGACGGCACGAAAAGCTTCGTGACCGGCCATCCGCTCTTCGGCGGGCTGATGGCGCTGCTCGAGGACGGCAAGCCCTGCCTTGGCATGATCAACATGCCGGTGACCGGCGAGCGCTGGTGCGGGCTGCGCGGGCAGCAGACCACGCTCAACGGCGCCCCCTGTCACACCAGCGGCCGCAAGGATCTGGCCGAGGCCTTCGCCTATACCACCGACCCGCTGCTGTTCACCGGCACGAAGGCGCCGGTGTTCGAGCTGCTGCGCAGCTCGGTGCGGATGATCCGTTTCGGCGGCGATTGCTACAACTATGCGCTGCTCGCCTCGGGCTGGTGCGATCTGGTGCTCGAGACCGGCCTCGAACCCTATGACTACCTGCCGGTGGTGCAGGTGGTGCGCGGCGCGGGCGGCGTCATCACCGACTGGGAGGGGGGCGAGCTGAGCACCTCCTCGCGCGGCGATGTGCTGGCCTCGGCCACTCCGGAACTGCATGCGGCGATGCTTGACCGGCTGGCCGGGCTGCGCGCGACGCAGGCGGCGTGACGACCGCGCCAACGCAAGACGACAAGACCCCCAAAAAGACAGAAAAAACCACAAGATCCAACAGGAGACTGACAGCATGGAAAGACGACAGTTCCTTCGGTACGGCGCCATGGTGGGGGCGGCCTTCGCCGCGCCCCGGATCAATCCCGACTTTCTCTTCAGCTCGGCCCGCGCCGCGGACATGCGGCCGCTGACCTTCCTTTCGGCCGAGAACATCACCGGCAACTGGGACCCGACCTCGCACACGACGCTGTCGCAGTCGAACATCGAGGGCTTCGTCATGGGCTTCCTGACCCGGGCCCCGATGCGCCCCGAAAACCCCGATGAGGTGATCTACGAACTCGCCACCTCGATCCGCGAGATCGACGCACACCACCTCGAGATCAAGCTGCGCGAGGGCGTCACCTTCCACGACGGCAAGCCCTTCACCGCCGAGGACGTCAAGGCGACCTTCGAATACGGCGCCCAGCCCGACCGGCCGAAGCAGGTCTATCCCGGCCCGACCGGCACCTTCGAAATCACCACGCCCGATGACTACACCGTCATCGTCGACACCTCGAAAGGGGGCTACGGCGCCTCGCTGTTCATCTTCCTCGCCTCCTATCTGCCGATCCTGTCGGCCAAGGACGTGGCCGAGGGGCCGAAGGGGGCGCTGACGCAGCGGCTGAACGGCACCGGGCCGTTCAAGTTCGTCGAACAGCGCGGCAACGACACGGTGATGGAGGCCTTCCCGGGCTACTTCAAGGGCGCGCCGAAGATCGCCGGCGTCACCTTCTCCTTCGTCGGCGACGCCACCACGCGGATGCTGTCGCTGATGAACGGGCAGGCTGACGTCATCGAACGGCTCGAGCCCGAGCAGGTCGAGACGCTGGAAAAGGAAAAGAGCATCAAGCTCTCGCGCCTGGTCTCGGTCGAGAACAAGTATCTGTGGTTCCGCTGCTCGAAACCGCCGTTCAACGATCCGCGCCTGCGCAAGGCGGCGGCGCATGCGATCGACCGTGACATGATCATGGAGGTGATGGGCTCGGCCGGGCATGCCTCGTCGAACTTCATCTCGCCGATCAAGTTCGGCTATGTCGACCTGCCGAACTATCCGAAATACGACCCCGACGAATGCCAGCGCCTGCTGGCCGAGGCCGGCTTCCCGGGCGGCAAGGGCCTGCCGGAACTCGAATACATCACCTCGACCGGCTTCTATCCGAAGACCAAGGAATATGGCGAGGTGATCGCCGCGATGCTGCAGGAGCAGGGGTTCCCGGTGACGCTGAACGTGATGGAGGTCGCGGCCTGGAACGAGCGCCTCTATGACCGTCCCGGCGGCGGCCCGGGCCACATGGTCGATTGCGGCTGGTCGACCGGCTCGCCCGAGCCCGATCTGGTGCTGCGCACGCATTTCCATTCGAGCTCGAAGCGGATCTGCGGCATCGAGGACCCCGAGATCGACGCCGCGCTTGATGCCGAGCGCAACGCCCCCTCGCTCGAGGCGCGCAAGACCTCGCTGCAGACGAACCTGATGCCGATGCTCGCAGACAAGGTGCCGGCGCTGAGCCTGTTCACCTCGGTGCTGATCCACGGCATGCGCGCCGATGTGCAGGACCTGTTCATCTACCCCGACGGGCTGAGCGACGCCTCGAAGGCCACGCTCGGATGATCCGTGCCGGGGCCGCGTTCGCGGCCCCGGTTTCCCCGACAGCCACGCAGCCCGGAGCAGTCGATGTCCATCCTCCGTTTTCTCGTGCGCCGACTCTTCCAGGGGGCGATCATCGTCTTCCTGGTCTCGGCGCTGATCTTCACCTTGCTGCGCATCGTCCCCGGCGATCCGGTGCGGCTGATGGCGGGCGGCATGGCGCCCGAGGCGCTGATCGAGCAGATCGCGACCGAGATGGGCCTGCGCGACCCGATCTATGAACAGTTCGGCCGCTACATCGGCGGCGTGCTGCAAGGCGATCTGGGGCAAAGCTTCGTGCGCCCGGCGAACGGGGCGGCCGTCGGCGGCGCGAGTTTCGACGACAGCACGCGCTCCGAGCGCGCCAAGGTGCTCGACCTGATCGCGCAGACCGCGCCGAAGACGATCCAGCTTGCCCTTCTGGCCATGGTCTTCGCACTGGTCATCGCGGTGCCGATCGGGGTCTGGGGCGGGCTCAACCCGGGGCGGTTGCCGGACCGGCTGGCGCTTTATCTGTCCTCGCTGCTCGTCAGCCTGCCGAACTTCTGGCTGGGCATCGTGCTGGCGCTGCTGCTCTCGGTGAAGCTGAACCTGCTGCCGGCGATCGGCTACAAGGGCTTTGCCTACACGATCCTGCCGGCCTTCGTGCTGGCGCTCGAGATTGCCCCCTTCATCATCCGCAACCTCTCGGTCTCGGTCGCCGGGGTGATGGGGCAGACCTTCATCGACATCGCCCGGGTGCGCGGCCTGACCCGCAACCAGATCGTCTTTCGCCACGCGATGAAGAACTCGGCGGTGCCGCTTCTGAACCTGCTTGGCGTGCAGTTTTCGATGCTGCTGGGCGGCGTGCTCGTGATCGAATTCATCTTCGACTATCCGGGGCTTGGCCTGTTGACGATCAATGCCGTGATGCAGCGTGACTTTCCGCTGATCCAGGGCATCGCCGTCGTCACCGCCGCGGCCTTCGTCCTCATCAACATCGTCGTCGACCTCCTGGCGACGACCATCGACCCGAGGCTCGACTACTGATGAGCAGCATCGACATCACCCCGCCCCGCGCCGCTGTCCGGGAAAAGACCGTCTCCGCCCGGATCTGGCAGCACGCGCTGTCCTCGGTCGAGTTCCGCATCGGCCTTGTCGTCTTCACCGTGCTGCTGCTTGCGGCGCTGTTCTATCCCTGGCTGAGCGGCATCGACCCGCTGAAGATGGCGATCCGCGACAAGCTCGCGCCGCCGCTGTTGCTGGGCGAGGGCTGGAAATGGGTGCATCCGCTCGGCACCGATCAGCTGGGCCGCGACATGCTGGCGCGCGCACTCGTCGGGCTGCGCTATTCGCTGCTGATCGGGATCTCGACGACGGTGCTGATGGTGCTGATCGGCGCGCTCGTGGGGCTGTTTGCCGGCTATTACGGCGGCCGGGTCGACACCGTGCTGATGCGGCTCACCGATGCCCAGCTGTCGATCCCGATGATCATCCTTGCGATCACCATCCTCGGCGTCTCGCGTCCGACGATCCCGGCGATCATCGTCGTGCTCGGTCTGGCGGGCTGGCCGGTCTATGCGCGGGTCATGCGCTCGACGGTGATGGCCGAGCGCAAGAAGGAATATGTGCGCGGGGCGATGGTGCTGGGCGCCACCGACCTGCGGATCATGTTCACCCTGATCCTGCCACTCGTGCTGCCGCCGATGTGCTTCGTCGCGGTGCTCGACATCGCGCGGATGATGATCTTCGAAAGCGTGCTCGGTTTTCTCGGCCTCGGCGTGCAGCCGCCCACCCCGACCTTCGGCAACATCATCGCCGACGGCCGGAAATACCTGATGAACGCCTGGTGGATCGCCACCATGCCGGGGGTGTTTCTGGTGCTGACGCTGACCAGCATCAACCTGATGGGCGCCGCGCTCGAACGCGCCCGCAACGCGATCTACGGAGGTGCGTGAGATGTCGCTCGACATGGTCCGGAACGAGGTGCTGCTGTCGGTGCGCGATCTGTCGGTCGCGGCGGAGGAAGGGGGCGGCGCGCTGCGCCCGATCCTCGACCGGATCTCCTTCGATCTGGCGCCGCGGCAGATCCTCTCGGTGATCGGTGAAAGCGGGTCCGGCAAGACGGTGCTCGCCCGCACCATCGCCAGCTGGCTGTCTGCGCCGCTCACGGTCACCGGGGGCGAGGTGCTGTTTCGCGGTCGCAACCTGCTCGCGGACCCCGCCCATGCGCGCAGCCTGGCCGGGCGCGAGATCGCCTATGTCGGCGGCAACCCGGCCGGTGCACTCGACCCGACGATGACGGTGGGCGCGCAGCTCGTCGAGAAGCTGCGCGCGGTGCGCCCCGAGATCACCCCCGCCGAGGCGAAGGACAAGGCGATCCGGCTGTTGTCTGCGGTGCGCATCCCGGCGGCCGCGCGGCGCTTCCACGAATACCCGTTCCAGTATTCGGGCGGCATGATGCAGCGCGCGATGATCGTCGATGCGCTGATCTCGGACCCGGCGCTGCTGATCGCCGACAACATCACGCAGCCGCTCGACGTCACGGTGGCAGCGCAGATCCTCAAGCTGATGCGTGAACTCAACGCCGAGTTCTCGACCGCGATCCTGTTCATCTGTTCCTCGCTGCCGGTCGCCTGCGACGCCTCGGACGAGGTGATGGTGCTGCATCAGGGCCGGGTGGTGGAGCGTCAGGCGCCCGCGGCCCTCGTCACCCAGCCCGAACACGGCTACACCCGCGCCCTGATCGCCGAACTGCCGACGCTGTGGCAGGGCGGCCCCGAGGGGCGCGACGAGCGCCAAAGGCGCGACCAGCGCGCGATCATGTCGGTCAACGGTGTCTCGAAGGCCTACGAAACCCGCGGCAAGAGCGGCAAGGCACTGGTGCAGGCGGTGCGCGACGTCACCTTCGACGTCTTCCCGGGCGACAACTTCGGCATCGTGGGCGAATCCGGCTGCGGCAAGTCCTCGCTGATGCGGCTGCTCACCGGGCTCGAACGCCCCGATGGCGGCACGATCCTGTTCGAGGGCGAGAATGTCGGTGCCGCAACGCCCGCGCGCCTGCGCGAGCTGCGCCGCAAGTTCCAGCTGGTGCTGCAGGACCCCTATGGCTCGCTGCCGCCGCAAAGCGCGATCGGTGCGATCCTCGAGGAACCCCTGAAGATCCACCGCATCGGCACCGCCGCCGAGCGGCGCGAACGCGCCCGCGCGGTGATGAACGAGGTCGGCCTGCCTGCGGACATCTATGAAAGCCTGCCGACCGGGCTCTCGGCCGGTCAGCGTCAGCGCCTCAACGTCGCCCGTGCGATGATCCTGGAGCCGCGGCTGCTGATCATGGACGAGACGCTCTCGGCGCTCGACCAGACCGAGCAGGGCAAGCTGCTCGACCTCTTCGAGCGGCTGCAGGCGCAGCACGGTTTCACCTATATCTTCATCTCGCATGACATGACGATGGTGCGGCAGGTCTGCTCGCGCATCGCGGTGATGTATCTGGGCGAGACCGTCGAGGTGGCCCCGAACGAGCGGCTGTTCTTCGAGCCGGGCCACCCCTACACCCGCGCGCTGCTCTCCGCCGCGCCGACGCTCGAACCGCGCCGCTACCGGCCCGAGGACTGCCTGCTCGACGGCGAACCGCCCAGCCCGATCGACCTGCCGCCGGGCTGCGCCTTCGCCTCGCGCTGTCCGAGCGTCACCGCCCGCTGCCGTGCCGAGAACCCGGCGCTGCGCACCCGCGGGGGGCAGGCGCTTGCCGCCTGTTTCCTCGTTCCTGACCCTTCCGTGACTTCCGATGAACCGATGGAGCACTCCGATGTCTGACACCCTTGACCTTGCGCAGATCGACGCGGGCCTCTTTCAAACCCTGATGGAGAAGGTCTCCGAATTCGGCTCGACCGGGGATGGCGGGGTCGACCGTCCGGTGCTGACCGATGCCCACAAGGCCGCCCGCGACTGGTTCATCTCGGAACTGACGGCGCGCGGCTACACCGTGGTGATCGATGACATCGGCAACCTGTTCGGCCGCATTGATCTGGCCGGGCCGGACGCGCCGCTGGTCATGCTGGGCTCGCATCTCGACAGCCAGCCGAAGGGCGGGCGATTCGACGGCGCCTATGGCGTGATGGCGGCGCTCTCCGCCGTCGAAAGCTGGCGCGCGAGCGCCGCGGCGCAGGGCATCGCGCCGAAATGCAACTATGTCGTCGCCGACTGGATGAACGAGGAAGGCGCGCGGTTTCAGCCCTCGCTGCTCGGCTCCTCGGTCTGGGCGGGGCTGGTCGAGCGCGACTGGGCGCTCGAACGGCGCGACCGCGACGGCAAGAGCGTGGGCGAGGAGCTGGTGCGCACCGGGTTCAATGGGACGGGCGTGATGCCGAAGCCCGACCTCTATCTGGAAATCCACATCGAGGGGGATTCGAAGATGGAGCAGGCCGGCACCCGCATTGCCCCCTATGCCCGCCACTGGGGCGCCTACAAGGTCCGCATTGAGGTCACCGGCGAGCAGAACCACACCGGCCCGACCCCGATGGAAGAACGCAAGGATGCCGTTCTCGGCGCGGCCTACATCATCGCCAAGGTGCGCGCGCTCGCCGAGACCGCGGCCGATACGCTTTATACCTCGGTGGCGCGGGTCGACATCTCGCCGAACTCGCCCAATATCGTGCCCGGCAAGGCGATTCTCTTTGCCGAGCTGCGCTCGCCCGAACAGGCGATGCTCGACTGGTCGCTCGCCGAGCTGCGCAAGGCCCTTCCTGGGCTGGCCGCGCAGGCGAATGTCTGCGCCGAGATCGCCGCGATCGACGAGCGCCCCGCGGGCCGGTTCGATCCGCGGCTGGTGAAGCTGACCGAACAGGCCGCGGATGCCTTCGGCTATCCGCGGATGGAGCTCGACACCGTGGGCGGCCATGATGCGGTTGCGGTGAACGCGATCCTGCCCGCGATCGTGATCGCGGTGCCCTCGGTCAACGGGGTGATCCACCGCAACGACGAATACACCGCGCCCGAGGATCTGGCCGCGGGCTGCGATGTCTTCGTCGATATCGTGCGGCGCGTCGATCAGGCGGGGGGCGATCTCGACAAGGCGGTGGGGGCGAACGCATGACAGGGGCGCTGGTCACATCTGGCGATCTGGCCGCCGCCTGCCGGGCCGCGGGCCTGCCCGAGGGGGCGCCGGTCGCGCCCGGTCCGGGGCCGCTTGCCTCGCCCAGCTACAAGGCGCTTGAAAGCGCCTCGGTCTTCGTCGAGGCGCCGGCGGGGCCGGTTTTCGTCAAGGTCATGCACCCCGAGATGCGGGCGGGCTTCGATCTGCCGGCGGCGATGAGCCTCGCCCGGGCCGCGGGCGAGATCGGCGTCGGGCCGGAGGTCCTGTGGTCGGATGCCGGGGCAGGGGCGATCGCGATGACGGCGCTTTTGCCCGCCGCGGGCTGGCGCACCGCCAATCAGGCGGTGTTGCAGGACCCGGCCGTGGTGGCGGCCGCGATGGCGGCGATGCGGGCCCTGCAGGCAACGGCCCCGCTTGCGCACCGCTTCGACCCCTTCGCCGAGATCGACCGGCTGATCGCTGGCTTTGCCGAGATCGGCGCGTCGCCGCCCGCGGACACCGGCTGGCTGCGCGCGGTCATCGCGCTCTGCGCGCCGATGATGGACGACGCCGTGCTGGCGCCTTGCCGCAACGATGGCGCGGCCTCGAACCTCCTGGTCGGGCCCGGCGGCGTTCGGCTGATCGACTTCGACCGGGCCGGGATGATGGATCCGCTCTACGAGGTCGGCGTGCTGCTGGCCGAGATCACCGATTTCGAGACCGACATGATGCCCGGCTTCGTCGCCTATCTCGGTGGCTTCGACGCTGTGTCCTTTGCGCGCGCGCGGCTGTGGTCCTTCGTCGACGACATGCTGCACGGGCTGTGGTCGCGGCTGCAGGCGCATCGGTCGGTGCGCGGCGGCGTCGAATGGCAGAAATACGGCGAATGGCGGCTGATGCGGCTGCGCCTTGCGCTGAACCATCCGGGGTTCGAGGAAAAGATCCGCATCGTCAGGGGGCAGGCATGATGAAATCTCTGGGCACGGCGGCAACGCCGATGGAAGAGACGATCGAGGCCGTCATCCTCGAGGCGCCGCTGTTCCGCGGCGGGCAGGGGATGGTCTATGGCCCGGTCTCGGGCGGGATCTCGAACGAGAACTGGCGCGTCACCGCCACCGATGGCACCGGCGACTGGTTCGTGAAGGTGCCCGGCACCGGTACCGAGATGTTCATCGACCGCGTTGCGGCCTTCGATGCCGCGCGCAAGGCGGCGGCGGCGGGGCTGGGCCCGCGGGTCTATGAGGATCTCGCGCACCGGGGCATCGAGATCAATGATTTCCTGCCCGACCGGCGGCCCTCGACGCACAGTGACTTCGCCGATCCGGCGAAGCGGCGCGCGGCGATTGCGGCCTATCGCAGGATGCACGGCATGCCCGCGCTCGGCCTGACGAAGACGGTCTTCGACATGATCGACGAGCATGCCGCGCAGGTGGCGGAACTCGGCGCGCCGCATTATCGCGACGAGGCCTGGGTGATGTTCAACGCCGGTCTGGCGCGGCAGGCGCTGGTGGCGTCGGGGCTCGATCTGGTGCCCTCCTTCAACGATCCGATGCCCGGGAATTTCATGATCGGTCCCGACGGCTCGGTGATGCTGATCGACTATGAATACGCCTCGATGAACGACCGCTGCTATGATCTCGGGATCTGGTTCGGCGAGATGTTCTTCACGCCCGAGCAGGAGCTCGAGCTGATCGAGGCGTATTTCGGCGAGGTCCGGCGCGACATTGTCGCCCGCGTCACCGTGCACAAGGCGCTGGCGGATGTGAAATGGGCGCTGTGGTCGATGGTGCAGCTCAAGGTCTCGCGCCTCGATTTCGACTTCCATAAATATGGGGTATGGAAGCTGATGCGGTTCCGGCAGATCACCGGCCATCCGGACTGGCCCGCGCATCTGCGTAATCTGTGAGGCTTTGATGGGATATCGGGCGACGGCACGTGGGGAGCGGTTTGGCTTTGCGA
>VSSQ01000373.1_pt1 | contig 35410 bp, 30 predicted proteins | sample 4763081 | NCBI WGS metagenome assembly VSSQ01 (sample SAMN12137344, study PRJNA551015) | bioreactor metagenome | isolation source: SDC9 anaerobic chlorinated ethene degrading culture | place: USA: Knoxville, Tennesee | collected 2015-01-01
GAGGCCTTCTTTTTGGCAAAGCTCATTTTTGACTACTACAGGAATGCTCCTTAATAAATTATTCTCCCCAGAATATGTAAAAAAATCCGTCTAGGTAGAGCAGTGCATGCAAATAGTTATGAATTAAAAACCGCTGTCCAATGAACTTAAGTCCCTTGAACAGCGGTCTTTTTAATGTTTAATTACTCATCTTTTTGAACGCAGAAACCGACGGATTCGCCATAGCCTTTAGTACCGGCAACTTCAATGACTCTTTGAGGCTCATTGCCTTTAGCGCCGGGGAGTTTGAATGTGGTATTATCCATGCGCTCAATGGCAACCTCCTCAGGCTTCTCCAATTGAGGGACATAATCATAGGGATAACGATAAGCACGGTAAATCATATTAATAGGCATTTGTTTTCCCCAATAGGGTGAGATGTATTCCCAGACCAGTTCGTGCTCACTGGTTACTTCCAGCAAACGTCCATCAGAGCCCTCGGTGATGAGGGTGTTGCCGTTAGGCAGCCGTTGGGCGCTGCTGATGAAGGGGCTATAGAAATGGGAAGCATGGAAGGGCATCCCATGTCCCATCTCAGCAGGTGAAAACTGCCATACGATTTCCATGGTGGTGGGATCGATCTCCAGGACGCGGGAGAAATCACGGCGAACCGCTTTATTGCCCGTAGAACTAAATTGGTTTGGATTATCATAGCCTGCCCAACCGCCGTTATCAAAGATTAAGATATTTCCTTCCCCAGGGAGACCTTGCGGAATCATGTGAACATGGTGCTGACCAATGATGACGCCAATTTTCTTTGTGGCCTCATTTTCATCATAGTTTGGACCCAGCTTCCAAACGATTTTTCCGGTTTCTTTGGAAATAATGGCTAAAATATTGGTTTCTCGGCCATCAAAAATGATGTTGTCCGGATGGAAGCGCTCATCTCCCGCATCATACCACCTATTGGGCCCGAGGACGCTGATGGAGTTAATGTGCATCCAGTCGGCACCTGCCGGGGTCATATTAGGATCTCTGTATAAGGCGTTTTTGGCTCCATTGGTGAAACCGTATTCATCAAAGTGTTCGTGACATTTCCATTCCCAGACAATATTTCCTTCCCAGTCTACTTCAATGATGGTGTCGTCATGAAGTTTCTTGTCGGTCATTTTTTTATTATAGCAATTGCGATGAGTAAGGATGAGAGTGTTCCCGCTGTCTACTTTACACTCCATGCCAGGTACATAATAGCCCACCGGATTGCCTTCTCTCTGGTAATCATGATGCTGTCTTGCCATCCACTGGGGCTCTTCATCGGGATCTTCGATAAATTCATGTTTATCAAATTTCCAGACTATATTGCCGTCCCAATCGATTTGGACCAGATCGATTTGATCCTGATAACCGCATAGAACATTTCTTTCTCCAAGGCTGCCCATGATATAGCCGCCTTTTAACAGCTTGTTGGGGAAACCCTGGAAATCTTTCCAGAAGCTGACCACGCCGCCATTCATATCGATTAAGGTTGCCCCATGCTCGTTGGCAGGAAAGATGGTGTAGCCATTAAAACATTTTTCCGGATTGTAGATAGTGACTCCTGTTGGATGTACGCTTGGATGACCCATACTAAGACCTCCTAAGATTAAATTTATTTGATTCTTACTTCACGAGCCTTAATAAGAGTTAAAACTCATGAAGATAAGTCCGAATAAGGAAAACTTAAAGGACATTTTATTTATTGAAATTAGTACAAAAACAAGCCTGATAGGTAGCTCCATATAATTGCTATAGCAGTAATCACAATTATAGTGGGGAATCCATATTGGTAGATGTCTTTAGGGCGAATCCACTTAGCATTAGGAAATAAGATCGCGGAGGCAGCAGAGGCGGCCGGGGTTAGGATGGCAAAGCTGCTGGCGACCATAACTAAATAAGAAACCTGTTCAGGATTGATGCCTAAAGTACCGGACATGCTGATGACCACGGGCAAGAAAAGGGCAACCACAACCATGTTAATCATGAAGTTGGTGAGGACAACGGTAATAAGGGTAATAACCACAACGAACATGAGTGGGGATAAGCTGGTAAGTATGGGAGCCACGTTGAGCTGGAGGAATTCATTGACACCTGTTTTGGGGTTCATCAGACAACCGCCAATGGCTAAGATGACAAGAACCATGGCCACCATGTTCCAAGGTACGCCTTTAGTCGCCAGCGCTGCGAAGTTAAAAATATTCTGGCCGTTGCTTTTTATCAGGGAGAGTACGCCAAAGACCAGTACAATAACGCCCACTACGCCCATATGGTTCAGCAGATTAGCAAAAGCATTTCCCTTTGGCAAGATACTTGGTAACAATAATAGAACAATGAAAGCTCCTAAAGAAACCAGAGCGATTTTTTTGATTGGGGTTACTTTTAAATCCTCAGGGTTAATTAAGTCATTGGTTAATTTTTTTAAGGATGTGATATCGAGTTTGAAAACATATTTACAGAGAAGAAGGTAGGCGAATATGGAGATTATTCCCACAGGCAAGCTAAACGCCATATAGCGTATCATGTTTCCTGGCTCACCCATAAGGTTGGCATATACCCCGAGGTTCACGATAGCATTGCCACCCCAAGGCATGGCACAAAGGCTCAGTCCTCCCATTACAGCGATTCCAAAGACCATTAAGGTTGGAAATTTATCGTAAGGTTTTTGCCTAATGGTATCGGTCATGGTATAGACGATCTGCCATACTAGGAGCATACCGATAAAGATATTGACTAAGCTGCAGACAAGATAAGCTGTGAACAAGATCATAAAAATCAGACGCCAAGGATGTCCTTGGAGCGCTTTGCGGCTCATGAGCCAAGAAGCCAGGAATTGGCTTACACCTGCTTCTTCCAAGAATTTAACTAATACAAAGGCAAGTACCATGAAATAAAAGACATCGCTGCCCCAGCCCATGGCCACAAATTCTTTCATAGTCGCTACCCCTGTAAGAGGGAACGCTAAGCAGGCAAATAGGCTCGGCCAAACTTTTTCAGATATAGTCCAGCCGTATACTGTTGCTATGAACACGAAAAATACTTTCATACCAATAGGGGTAATAGGGGCCGGTGCCGGTAGAATCCATCCTAACCCTGCAATCACAAAAAAGAATAAGACCTTAATAAGTTCTTTGTCCATTCCGGGTTGGGGGGTGACCAGTGGATGTGGTGTTAAGGAGTCTTCAGTTTGTTTAACTGCCATGGTATCAACCTCCTGTATTAAAATGTGATTGTAATCACTTTCTATTTTAAAGAGGAGCAATGGGTTTGTATAATATAGGTTTTATTATGAAGAATATGTGAAAAATAATATAAACACAAGATAAGCTTCTTGTGTTTATACAGAGCACTGATGATTGGGGATTATAGGCAAAATGATCTACTGATTTATAATAATGTTTTTAAGGGATTGTCGTACATGAATCAACAATTCTTTTTCAATAAGGGAGAGAGGCTCTTTGCTGAAATAAAGAATACAAAAACTGTGGGGTTCATGGAACTCCCGAATAGGAAGTGCTTGTATCAGGCCTTTTTTTACATATAAATTATTCATGGCAAAAATCTTCGGGAAAACTGCATATCCTAAATTTTCACTGATGAGCATTTTTACAAGTTCGATATCTTGAACAATTATTTCCTTATTTGAGGGAGAAAGTTGATTAGATGAAGCAAATACGTGTTTGTGGATATCGTCCATTTCTTTTAAAGCAATGGTAAAGTTGTCTTTATAGGAAATGGATATAAGGTTTTTAAAATCTGTTAGGCAGACCGATTCCTGGCAGGCTAAAGGATTGCGGCTGCTGATAAAAAGAGTCATATTTAAATTATCTGCTCCTGGAATGATCTCACAAGCAATACCTTTGCCTGTGAGCTTCCTCAAGAGTTCTTGTTCCTGGCTTTTAGGGCTGGATATCACCCCGAGGGAGTAGACTCCTTTTTCCATCATGTCGATAATTTCGTAAAAGCGGGCTTCTTGAATATGTAGATTGACACTAGGATAAAGTTCCCGGAAATCAATCAGGATTTGTGAAAAAACAGCATTGGCAAGGGCAGCAGGAACAGCTATATGAAGATTTCGGATTAAGACATCATTGCCGTCCATAATCCCTTTAATCTTCTCTTCGACGTCTAGAATTTTTTTAGCCAAGGAGAGGATTTCCTTTCCCTGTTCAGTGGGCACAACTCTTTTATTATTGCGTTCAAATAGCTTAAACCCAAGCTCCTCTTCAAAATTGTTAATAGAGATGCTAAAAGAAGGCTGGCTGATGAACAGGGCTTTTGCGGCCTTTGAAAAGGATTGATGTTCTTCAATTTTAAGGATTTGCTTAAACTGTTCTAAGCGCATAGAAGGCCTCCAGATGGATTTAGTATTACTGATTGGTTTTTTGAATGATTTCTTTAATGACCTTAATGAATTGCTCTAATAAAGACGATAAGGGCTCATTTTTGAAATAGATAAGATACATAAATGCGTTAATATTGTCAGGGATATCGTCGATAGGCCGTAATTGGAGCAGGCCCTGTTTAAAATAGATATCATTGAGGGCAAAAACCGAGGGAAAGATGGCCACTCCTCTATTGTTAGAGAGAATAAACTTTAGCATTTCCCGGTCATAGACGAAAAGAGATTGATTGTTTTTGGGGGCAATGCCAGACATTCGCAGAAAAGCTTCATTCATCCCATAATAATCGACAAACGTCATTTCTTGAAGATCAGATAAGCTCACGCGTTTTTTTTGTGCTAAAGGATGCTTATTGCCAACGATCACATTAAAAGTGGTGTCCAGAACTCTTTCATAAGCGATGTTTTTACTATCTAACAGCTTAAGTTGAGTATGCTCTTGTACCTTAGGCCAGCCTGTAATACCCAGCATACTGTCCCCTTCTTCTACCTTACGGATGACGTCTTTAGCGCAGTCTTCGGTAATCGCAAGATTTACATTGGGGTAATGTTGATGTACGTAGGTTATCAAGGGAGAGGCAAAGGCATTAAAAACAGCTGGACCGAGAGCTAAACTTATATTCCCATATAATACAGAAGTTCCTCTGGCATAAGTTTTGACTTCTTCGACATAATTAATCAGCTCCTGAGCCAAAGCCAGGACTTCCTTACCTTGACTTGTAAGGATAGTGTTGGTATTGCTGCGGCGAAAGATTTTATAACCCAATTCAATCTCAAGTTGTTTAATAGAATGACTAAGCTGCGGCTGGCTTATTAGAAAGGTTCTAGCAGCCTCTGAGATTGATTTTTTATTATAAACTTCTATAATATGCTGTAATTGTTCTAAACGCATAATAAACCTCAATAGTGCTCAATAATTTTTTATCATATGTATTATTTTATCTTATACAGAGGTAGAATGGGTACAAGATTAAGTTGTTGAGAACTTCACTGGGTTCTAAAAGATTAGAAAGTAACGAGAAAGGGAGCGCTCTTAGCTACAGTTAAAAGTAGTTCAGAAGCACTCCCTTTTTCGTTTGGGTAACGAAGTAGACTGGTTATAAATTCCTGCGTCCAGGAATTTATTACGCAACATCAGGCAAACGCGGCATTTTTCCTGACTATGACAAAATACCATGGAATGTGTCGAATATCAAGGAACAATTTGTTCATAGATAGGAAAATAGTACCGCAAATCAGGCAAGAACATAAGAAAGGCTTAGTTTTTCTTCTTTTTTGGCCTTATTCCATTGGACAATGACCACATTATTGCATCGTTCATATAATGCAAAGTGATAGAAACGCAGCAACAGAATCACTGATATAGGAGGTTAAAGGATGAACTTTCGCTTTTTCCCATGGACACAACCTACGAATTATGGTCATCTTTTCCTTGGACTGGATACCCAAGTTCCTCTAGCTGCAGGAGGTTCAGTCCCGGGAATAAATTTTGATAATGGGGCTACGACTCCGCCGTTTCTCTCTGTATTGGAGGAGATCAATCGTTTTGCCCCTTTATATGGCTCCGTTCATCGGGGAGCGGGCTATAAATCTGTTGTGTCTTCTCAAATTTATGAACAGGCCAGAACTGAGGTCCTTAGGTTTGTTGGAGGGGACCCTCGGTCAGATACGGTCATTTTTGTAAAGAATACTACAGAGGCACTTAATAAACTGGCCAATCGTTTCCAGAATAAAAACAAAAAAGAGGTCATTCTGACCACGTGGATGGAGCATCATTCCAATCTTCTTCCTTGGCGCGAAAGATTCGACGTGGACTACATAGAGATTGATGAGCAGGGGCGCCTGCGCATGGATGACCTTAGAGCCAAGCTGGAGCGCTACCAGGGCGCAGTCAAGCTTGTGACGGTTACAGGAGCGTCCAACGTTACTGGCCATCGGAACCCGATTCATAAGATTGCCGAGCTCTCCCACCGGTATGGGGCAAGAATTTGTGTGGATGGCGCACAACTAGTTCCCCATGCGTCTGTGGATATGCGCCCATCCCATTCCATAGAGCATATTGATTTTTTGGCCTTCTCAGCCCATAAAATGTATGCCCCTTTCGGCACCGGAGTATTAATTGGTCCTCGTGCCTTTTTTGACCAGGGAGCTCCGGACTATCAGGGCGGGGGGACAGCTCAGATGGTAACACCGGATCGTGTACTTTGGTACGATGCTCCAGCTAAAGAGGAAGCTGGGACTCCCAACCTTATGGGGGTAGTGGCCCTTGTCGCTGCCATACGGACTCTGAGTGCAATAGGGATGAAAAAGGTGCTGCAGCACGAAGAAGGCTTATTAGGATATGCCTATGAGCGATTGCGTTGGATGGAAGGTATAACCTTTTACGGTGGAATACCTCTTAATCAGCAGCAGCTTTCCCAGAGAATCGGAGTAATCTCCTTCAATGTGGAAGGCCTATTTCACGAAGATGTAGCCGAGTACTTGGCCAAGGAAGGGGGAATTTCTGTACGTAATGGCTGTTTCTGTGCTCAACCATATGTACAGCGACTTTTGCATATCTCAAGGCAGGAGATGGAACGCCATATAGCTAATCCTTCCTTACCCCATCCTGGAATGGTCAGAGTAAGTTTAGCACTTTACAACACCAAGGAGGAAATCGACATTTTTCTTGATGTCCTAGGGAGAATTGCCGGCTCACGCCTCAGGTTCTTTCGGTCCCTGAGAATAGGAAATTAATTGATATATCTTCAATAACTTTCTATAAGTTTTCACAAATCTTTCACACTCTCGCAACACATTGCTCACTTTTATTGGTTATTATATAACCATACCTTTTCCTTTTAGCCTCCTTTGAAGATATATTTTTTCTTCCCCTGTCATAACTGGCAGGGTCTTATTTTTTTTGGCCTATTTAGTAGCGCTATCGAGATCTGAGTCTGTAAGATTCCGGAGTATTTCTTCGTTTAGCGAGGTCTTCCATGCTCTCGTGAAAATGAAAAGAATCCCCACGTCTGGGGATTCTTCATTGCGCAAGCCTAGAAGATAAAGCGACCGCATTTTTTATGAACTTGATTGCTTTATTTTCCTGACTCTTACAAAAAAGTAACACGGGACATGCGTAAAGTCAATGTTTTCAACAAATATAGACACTAAAATATACGAATTTTCTCAATTAATTCAATTCTAATGGGCATAATTGAGAATAAGTAACTTAAGTAACAGCAACAGAAACAAGCTATTTCTGTTGACTTCGAGAAAGAAATCAGGTAGAATTACATTCGTTAAAAGTGCCGATGTGGCTCAGAGGTAGAGCAGCTCACTCGTAATGAGCAGGTCGTCGGTTCGATTCCGACCATCGGCTCCACAAGAAACCTTATCCTGCAAGAAATTGCGGGATTTCTTTTTCATTCTGTCGGATGATTCCAGAGTATGCAGAAGGCTGTTGACATTGTAAAGTCAGCAGCCTCTTGTTTAGCCTGAAGGTTATTTTTATATAAATAGCTGTATCTGGGATTCCATAGCTTCTTGAAGAAAATCCGCAGCAGTCATAATTTGAACTTCCGGCAGTAATTCCTCTTTTTTAAAACCCATCACATCCACAGAGAGCTTACAACCGTAGAATTTTACTCCCTTTTTTCTTGCTCCATTGAGAAAGGCGGTAAGGGGGGGCGTATCGTCATCTTCCATCATCTCTTTGAGCATGGCTTTTCCCAAGCCGGCCATGTTCATACGGGAAAGAGGCAAATCCTCGATTCCTTTAGGAGTAATCATGCCGAACATCTGTTCATAGAGAGATTTATCTTCCAAGGTCATTTTCTCGGGATCCCGCACTAGGCAAAGTCCCCAAAAGGCAAAGAACATGGTCACATCCATACCCATTTCCCGCCCTGAGTTAGCCAGAATCAAGCCGGCCAGGGCCTTATCGTATTCGCCGCTGAATATGAGCAGGGTCATCTTCTTGTTTCTTGTGGTTTCCTTTCCCGGATTTATGCCCTTCTCCAGGCCTATATCCTTTTCAGGGCTTAGGCTTATTGTATTAGGTTTTAACTCAATTACCGAGGCTTGTTTAGCCATCGCTTGCTGTTGTGTATCCATGGTATCAGCCTCCATTTGCAAATTTACATTAAAAATTCCGTTGGAAAATTGCCGCAGATTCTCCTCCCAGAAGCTCTTCCACGCTATCAATGCCCAACTGCTTAAGCAGCTCCAATACATGCTGATTATCTGCGGGTGTAAGGGCGTCTGCTTCTGCACCATATTTGTTTACGAACTCAGTACCTCTATCTACATCCACTATAGCCTTGGGGCCCCCTACGCAGCCTCCGGGGCAGCCCATGCCTTCGTAGAAATTGGCTTTAATCTCGTTATTCATAATATCATTGAGGAGGGTCTTGCACTCTTTAATGCCATTAGCTTGAATGGATTTGATCTTTACCGGCTTATCTGGACGGATACGGTTTAAGGTATCAGAGATGGATTTGGAGACTCCGCCGGTGCGGGCATAGATTCTACCGCTGGTAGAAGAGTGCTCACTGGGTATATCCTCCATCTCCGAGGGCTCAATATCCGTGGCTTCAAAGATTTGCTTGAGTTCGTGAAAAGTTAGCACTGCATCTACCGCATCCCGGATATCCGGTTCCTTAGCTTCAGCTTTTTTAGCAATACATGGACCGATAAAGACCGTTTTGGCGTCGGGGTGCAGGCGTTTAATTCCCCTCCCACAAGCTACCATAGGAGATACTGAGGGGGAGATATGGGGAACCAGGGTATCATAGACCCTCTTTACCATCCCCACCCAGATGGGGCAGCAACAGCTGGTGAGGACAAAGTCCTTATCCGTTTGAACATGCTTGTCAAATTCCAGGGCCTCCTTTAAGCTCAGTACATCGGCGAAAAGTGCTACCTCAATCATTCCATAAAAACCGAGATGCTTCAGTGCGGCTCGAAGCTGGCCCATGGTCACATCACCGCCAAATTGTCCGATAATCGCCGGAGCTACCATGGCAAAGACGGGAATCTCCTTGGACTGGAGAATTTCCACCAGAGGGATGAATTCTTTTTTATCTACTAAGCTGTCTAAAGAGCAAGTCTCGATACATTCTCCGCAGTGAGTGCAGTTCCGATCTTGGATGACCACATTCCCTTCCATATCCCGGACTACTGCATTGAAGAGGCAGGAGGCTTCGCAACTATGGTCCTCTTCTGAGCACCTCTTATTGCAGGACTTAACCTGAAAGACGACTCTATCCGGATCCCCCTTGCCCAGAGCATACTGGACATACTGCCTGGTGTGCTCATCTCCGGAGGATTCCAGAGAATCGATCTCCTCTTGAAGCTTTCCCTGATAAGATGCTTTGACCAAACGGCCGAATATTTCTTCATAGGTTAGATTGCTCATCATGTGCCCTCCCTTTAATCAAAATTAGTATGCCCCTAACCTGCTTTGGGAAATCATCTGAGATTTTTTCTTTAAGCAAAAACTTCACAGATGTAAACTTGAGGCAAAAGATGGGCCATACTAAAGGAGGTTTAATAAGCAGCTGAAAACAAGTAAACAAGTAACAAGAAATGGTAATAAATTTTATAGATTTTGGTGTTGAAAAACTTCCAGCCTTATGCTATTATAAATTTTGTCGCTAGACAAGCCGATGTAGCTCAATTGGTAGAGCAGCTGATTTGTAATCAGCAGGTTACAGGTTCGAGTCCTGCCATCGGCTCCAGTTATATTTTAAGAATGAAGATCATTTTCTGAAACCTATGAATTCTGCTTGATAAAGGCTGACTCATTTGTTTTAGGGAGTGGTCTTTTGTTGTAATTATCCTTTTCTTGAGCAAGTAATTATAGATTTTTCTTATTACTATAAGGTATAGTTAAGAGGAAGCATCTGCTTCACAATTAAATTAAAAAGGAGGACATGAATTGGATTCTGAAAAAGTTGTCAATATGGTACCCAAAATGAAAATGAGCAAAAGCTTCATTACCTTTGGGCTTGTGATTGTACTTCTTGTTATCTTGGCACTGGATGCCTTTGTCATCGTGAATGCGGGCCAAAGAGGTATTGTTCTGCAATTAGGGGCTGTCCGTCCCATCGTCTTAACAGAAGGGTTGCATTTTAAAATTCCCTTTGTTCAAAGCGTTGTCCCGATGGAGGTACGAGTCCAGAAATCTCAATCCGAGCAAACGGCCGCTTCAAAAGACTTACAAATCGTTACGACTACCGTTGCGGTTAACTTTCACCTTGACCCTATTCAAGTGAATAAGCTTTATCAGAATGTCGGATTATCTTATGGAGAACGAATTGTTGATCCGGCTATCGGTGAAGCGGTGAAAGCAATAACGGCTCAATATACGGCTGAAGAGTTGATCTCCAAACGTTCAGAAGTTAGTGCCAAGATTAAAGAGACTCTTGCTTCAAAACTAGCGACTTACTATATGGTTCTGGACGAAATAAATATCACTGAATTCAAATTTAGTCAGGAGTTCAACAATGCGATTGAACAAAAGCAAATTGCTGAGCAGCAAGCTTTAAAGGCTAATCTTGATCTGCAAAGAATTGAAATCGAGGCCAAGCAAAAAGTAGAACAAGCAAAAGCTGAAGCGGAATCTCTACGGCTTCAAAAGCAAGAAGTTACTCCTGAACTGGTACAACTAAGGGAAATTGAAGCTAAGATTAAAGCTATTGAAAAATGGGATGGCAAACTTCCCAATGTTACCGGTGGAGCAGTCCCTTTTATTGATGTCAATAGCGGCCAGTAAAGATCTTAGTCAAAGGTTTTTTACGCAGAAAGCCACCCTTGACAGGTGGCTTTCGCTGTATTTATAACCTAATACACCTGGTGATTTGTTGCTTTACCATGATAGATAGATCTTGGCAAGAACCTTATACTTGAGCCAGTCTCCTGGAACTAACTGAAAGTGAGTTTAGTATAATGAATAAAAAGGTGAGACACTATTCAGCCGTTATTTTAATGGGAGTAGTTCTCGGAATCGTCATAGCTATCCTGAAAAACTATGTAGGCTTAGACATCGATATAATACCGCTATTGCTTTATCTCTATGTGATTTTGGTAATTAGCGGTGTGACTTTCTATCTCTACATTGCTGTTTATACGAAGAATATGAACTTAGTGGGTAGATATGTTCAGCGGAAGAGAGACCATCCTTATTACGCCTTGTTGATTTCTTTAGTGGAGAAAGATTATCAAGAAGCGGAGATTCAGCTGGAAAGGCTCAGTTCTTTCTACAAGCAAGCTAAGATCGCTCTCACAGCCACATTGCAAATAGAAAAAAATCTCTTGAGAGAAGCCGAAGCAACCGCTCAAGAGATTAAAAACAGCAATATCCGCTATCATAATCTGGCTTTAATTGCCCTGCTCCATGGGAACCTTGAGGAGTTCGAAACTTATAAAGTCCGGATTAAGCATAAGCACTTGCACTATGCACTTGAAGCAGAAGCGGCTTTTAGAGAACAAGATTATAAAAAGGCCGATGAATTGGCCGAACTTGCTATGGCATCAACGGGTGGGCTACAAAAATGGGTTTATGAAAAATCACTGGAGAAACAAAAAGGTAATACCCAGCGCCGATCCTATTTTTAAATGGAGATCTAAGCACCTCGCTGCACCCGTGCTGCAGGACGGCTTTTCATAAACAGTGCCAGCAGACCGGCGACGAAAGGCAGGACAAAGAGAGCGGAAATAGCCATTTGAAGCCCCCAAAGATCGGCGATACGGCCAATCAGAACCACTGCAAGGCCCCCGACTCCTCCGGCGAAACCCAAAGTTAAACCTGCTGCCATGGCCTTATTATTGGGAATAACCTCCTGAGCTGCGACCACAGTCACAGAGAAGCTTGAGAGCAGAGAAGCCCCGGCTAAAGCGAGAAAGAGAGTGCTCAAGGTTCCCTCTGTGTAGAGGAAAGCAAAGAACAAAGGCGTAGCCAGAAGGAGGGACCCCACGATCAACGGCTTCCGTCCGAATCTATCAGAGATAAAACCGCCGATAATTCCCCCCGCCGCTCCAGCAGCCAGCATAATGGTTACCAGGTGGCTGGCCGCAATATTGGATAGGTTCTGGGATTTAAAATACAGGGGAAGCATAGTGAGCATTCCTGTATAAGCTAAAGAACGTACGGCGATGACTCCGACGATAGTGCTCAGTTCCCTCGCAGCAGTTTTCAGGGATGCCATCAGAGCGGAAAACTCAGGGGGGGTTGAGGGAGATACATTGACCCGGGGAGAGAAAAAGAGGAGGAGCAAGGATACCATCACACCAGGAATCACCATGTAGAGAGTTCCCTGCAAACCATGGGCCTCGAATAAGGGCACCAAGAGCAGGGGGCCGAGAGCAAAACCAAAATTACCAAAGGCGATAAACGCCGAAAGCAAAACCGCTTTATAGTCTCCGCTTAGAATGTTGACCATGGTGGAGGCTTGAGGATGAAAGGCTGCCGTACCAAGGCCGGCCAGAGTAGCCAAGGTGACCAGAAGGATATAATTCTCATGAACAACTCCTGTCAAGCTGAGCATGATGGCCATCCACAAAGTTCCTACATAAACAAACCAGCGTTTGCCGCGGCGATCCAGATAATAGCCGATAAAAGGTTGCACCAAGGAAGAAGAGATGGTAAAGGAAGATACAAGAATTGCTGCTTGGGTTGCCGTAAAGTCCGGATGTAAAATAATGAGAAAGGGAAGCATCTGGGGCAGAAAGTTGCTATAGAGATCATTGAGCATGTGGGCCAGGGATAACACACCGATCTTAGAATATTGAATAGACTGTTTTTGAATAGGCTGTTTTATTGTCATAGCCATAAAAATAACCCCTCTTCCACCAGAGCTTAGACAAGCTCTGATATTTTTTTAGTTCTTAGTTCCTCTTCCATATTTTTCTCAGCTGCAAGCATGACTTTTTTTATGGAGCATTCAGGGTTCGAGTTCAGGCAACAGTCAAATAAGGAAGTTTTTCCCTCTATAGCTTGGATAATATCAAAAAAAGAGATCTTCTCCCAATGGGGACCTAAGGAATACCCGCCGTTAACTCCTGGTGAAGAATGAATCATCCCTTCCTTAACCAGCTTATTAAGTATCTTTGACAAGTAGGTAGGGGAAACATTTTGTTTTTCAGCTAATTCCTGAACCCCCAATTTCTTTTCCGAGCCATTTCTGGCAAGAAACAAGATTGTATGAAGAGCATAATCCGTCGCCCTCGAATATTTCACAAAAAATTACCTCCTAATCATAGACTATATGTATCTATAATATCCATAAATGCTGGCAGCGTCAATAATCAATTGCCGATTGCAATTTGCCTGATAAACAAGGATAGAATTATTTCATGAAGAAAAAATAGTGTTAAGAAGATTAAACGCATAGGCATTTTTACAGGAAATGAGGACGATAGATTTGGATAGTTTATGGATCTCTATTATGATCGTATTAATACTCATCATGGCCAACGGTCTTTTTGCTATGACGGAAATTGCTATTGTGACTTCGAAAAAGAATCGGCTGGCCAATCTTAAGGACAAAGGGGACTCCCGGGCAGCCTATGCTTTAATGCTGGCGGAGAACCCTAATCAGCTTCTTTCCACCATACAGATCGGCATCACTCTCATTGGGGTTATTACCGGGGCCTTTGGCGGAGCGACTATTGCGGGACAACTGGCTAAGTATATAGAGACTATTCCGGTATTAGCACCTATAAGCTATCAGTTCAGCTTTATTCTCGTGGTGGGATTATCCACCTATTTATCTTTGATTATCGGTGAACTTGCTCCCAAGCGAATTGGCATGGGCAACCCGGAAAAAGTTGCCTGCCGGGTAGCCAAACCTATGTATTACTTTGCCAAGGCGGGGCGCCCCCTTATCTGGTTTTTAAGTAAATCTACGGAATTGGTTTTAAAAGTTTTGCGTATCAAACCCAGTACCGATCCAGAAGTAACAGAGGAAGAGATCACGTCGCTTATCGAGCAAGGGGTTTACAGTGGTGTAGTAGAAGAGATTGAGCAGGATATGGTGGAGCAGATTTTTTATTTAGGAGACAAACGCCTGGCTGATATCCTCACCCCGCGTACCCAGTTGGCTTGGATCGATATCGAGGATACCTTTGTCGACATTATTAGCAAGATGAACGAAAGCCCCCATACGAAATTTCCTGTAGGTAAAGGGAGCCTGGACAATTTCCAAGGGGTGGTTCATACCAAGGATGTTTTTGCCAAGCTGGTATCCGGGGTAGACTTTGCAATTAATGACTGCATTAAGGATACACTGATTCATCCTGAATCCATGAAGGTCTTTCAAGCCCTGAAGACCTTCCAAGAGGCGGGGCACCACGAAGCTATAGTGATTGATGAATATGGAGGGATTGAAGGTTTCGTAACTCTTCATGATATCATGGAAAATATCGTGGGGGATATGCCCTTAAGAGGAGAACAAACCCCTCCGGAAATCATCGAGAAGGATGAACACTCCTGGTTGGCTGATGGATTGGTAGCCCTCGATACCTTCAAACGGTATTTCGATATTGAAGAAAAAGCCATGCCCCATACAGGAAACAGCTACCACACTCTTGGAGGCTACATCACCGATAAGATCGGAGATATACCCAAAGAAAAAGATAGTATAATAGTCGGCCATTTGCGGCTTGAGGTTGTGGATATGGACCATGTTCGGGTGGACAAGGTGATGATCACCAGGGTTAATCCAGAGGAACTTGAATTTCAAATATGATGTTTTTCCATAAATTATAAAAAAATAGCTGGGAACCAAAGTGTAGAAGGACTTAAGAGAAGATGAAGCGAATATTTAGAAAAGCTGTTCACAAAGATAGTCCTAAATAACGAAAAAGAAATTACTTCGATGTGGAGGTTCCCATGATAAAATATCCCTTTCCGAGAACTTATTTTCCCTCCCTACTTTTACTCTTCCTACTTATCTCTCTATCATCGGTCTTAACAGGCTGCCAGGGTCAATCGATTCCTATCGGAGCGACTGAGCAAACGGGGCCAAATGAACCGGTGCCGACTCCTTTACCTGAACCTGAACTCATAGACCAAAAGGAGACAATTACCCTGACCGCTTTGGGAGATATACTCATGCACAACACTCTGATTTGGTCAGGGAGTCAACCGGATGGCTCTTACGCTTTTAATTTCTTTGGAGCGGTAGGAGAGCTGATGGAGGAAGGGGATTATTGTACCACCAACCTGGAGGCGGCACTTGCCGGTTCGGAGGGAGGCTATACCGGATATCCGTTATTCAATAGTCCAGATGCGATCGCTGACCACCTGAAAGACTATGGAGTGGATGGGGTGATCACAGCCAATAATCATATCCTTGATCGAGGATACCGGGGGGCGGTCAGAACCGTAGAGGTGCTCGAAAAAGCAGGGCTGGACGTTTTAGGTGTTCGTAAAAATCCGGGGGATTCCGGCTATCTCATTAAGGATATCCGCGGCGTCAAGGTGGGCTACCTAGCCTACACCTATGGAACTAACGGCTTAAGCCTCCCTTCTGAACATCAGTATTTTATTAACATGCTGGAAAAAGAGCAGATTCTTCAAGATATTCGTCAATTGCGCACTCAAGTGGATCTGCTAATCCTTGTACTTCATTGGGGAGTGGAATACAGTACAGAGCCCACGAACGAACAACGGACTCTCGCCCGAGAATTTTTGGCAGCGGGTGCCGATGCTATCATAGGGAGCCACCCTCACGTAATTCAACCGGTGGAATACTTCAATATTGATGGCAAAGAGAAATTTGTGGCTTATTCCATCGGGAACTTTATCGGGGATCAAAGAGGTCAGGAGCGCAACAGCGGTGTTATCCTTCACTTAAAGTTCAACATTGAGAAAGTGATTCAACCCGGCAAGTTGGAGAGCTCTGCCTCAAAAGGGATCTCGGATACTCTGATATCCCAAACCACGGCATTAAAGGGAGTCGAGCTAATCCCTACCTATTCTCACAGCTACACTAAGGGAGGCAGGCAGCAATTCCGCGTCGTCCCTGTAGAAAAAACCATCGAAAGAATTAGGGCTGATGAAGAGGAAGTCTTCTCCCGTGAGGATCTGCCTCTTCTTGAAAATGTTTTGAAGACTACTGAGGAACGTCTGAATCAATTAACCTCGGAACGTAAGGAGCATAAAGGACTGTCACAGTAAGAAGTCTGAAAAAATGAAGACGGCGATAAGCCGTCTTTTGTTGTGGGAAATTCCTCCAAGAATATGAACCTAACAGAAAAAGCTGGAATATAGTTAAAGGGGAAAGATATCACGGCTTCAAGGGGGAAGTAGCGATGGATGCCTTAAGTATAGTTGTGCTTTTAGCCGTCGTGGTCGAGAAGATTGTAGACCTTTTTAAGACAGTTGTCAGCACGATTCCTTTTCTACCTGATAAAATTCGCCCCTTTACTTTAGAATTGATCAGCTTGGGCATAGGGATCCTTCTTGCCTATGAAACCCAAATCGATGCCCTAAGCTTAATTGGAATTCAGACTAAAAATGGGTATGTGGGAGTCATCATCACCGGTTTAGTGGTCGGCAAAGGTGCTAATTTTGCTCATGACTTTTTTCATCTCTTCAATGCCAAGCAGAGAAAAGTACCATAAGGTATCTTGGAGCATAGAATAAACGAAGGATAGATTACAAGAAAAGGAGGGATTATTACGGGATACGAAGTGAAAGAGCAAATCCTAGTCAATAATCGACCTCAAGAGCCTCTGCAGCCTCAGGGTTTCGTGATTCACTCCACAGCGACACCTGGGGCTACAGCCCAAAATGAATTTAACTATTTCAACAGTCAGCACCGGGCTGCTTCCGCTCATTATTTCGTGGATTGGCTTGAGCTCATTCACGCTATTCCAGAAAACGAAGTGGCCTGGCATGCTGGGTATACGGCCAACCATCGTTTTCTGTCCGTGGAAATGAGCGAACCCCAGGGACATGATCCGCAAAAGTTCCAGGAAGTCTGGAAACGAACCCTTTGGTTGGTAGCTGACGCCTGTGTCCGCTACGGATGGACGACACACAATGTCTTCTCTCATCGGGATATATCTCTTACCTATGGAGAAACCAATCACACGGACCCTATCGATTATCTGAAAAGCTATGGTTATACCTGGGAAGACATGATCATGGCCTTGGAGGGAGAAATCGATGGACTACAGAAAATCAATATAGGGGGAGATGGCAAAGTGGAGCATCTAATCTTGGTAAGTAGAGGAGCGGATGAGAGAGCAGCAGGATACCTGGCGGATTATCTCCAGGCCCCCATTCTTTACTTGGATCGCTTGAGTAATGGGTACCTGGATTCAGCCAAAAAGATATATGTGGTGGGTGGAAATACTAAACCGGTGGATAGAGCTATTTTGATTTCTGGAACTGATCGTTATGGAACTTGCCAAAAAGTGCTGGATTTTATTCGGACCGGAAAGGTGTAAGCTGGAGAGAAAGCAAATCAGCATTTTACACGAAAAATTATAAAAGACGAGACTTCCATCCTTACGTCTCGTCTTTCTACTTCATTATTCATATGATTTAATCCTCATGGATTATTTATGAGCGGAACCCACCAACACATGTTTATAGGCTGCTAAGGTCATTTCCCCAATCCTGGACCAAGAGTAATGTTTTTGAATATGTTTCGTCAAAGGCTCTGGCGAGAAGGTCAGGGCCTTTTCCAAGGCTGGGGTCAGACTCTTTTCTTCAAAGGGATCCATATAGACGGCCATATCTTGAAAATACTCCTCAGTACACCCTTGGTCCGTGGAAAGGACCACAGCACCACATGCTCCTGCCTCTAAGCTGGATAACCCCGGTGTTTCAAACCAACTGGGCATGGCATGAACCTTAGCGGCGGCATAAGCGGAAGCCAGAAGCCGTCCCTGTATGGTGCCCAAATAAATTACATTGGGATAAACTTGTACTTCCTCAAAGTACTTCGGTTCATTAATGGGACCTGCCAGAACAAGAGTAAGACTTAGCTCCTGACAGCATTGGGCCAGCCACTTTTGGTTTTTGCGGGAGGAAATACGAGCCACCGAGAGAACGAATTTTTCCGGAAGTCCCGGACACTGCTCTCGGAAGTAAGTTCCATCAATGCCAAGATACTCTTGGGGAAATCCATTGGGAATGACCTTAAAGGGTGTTGTGACCTGGAAATCCCTTTGAATCTCCTCCATTTCCGCTTGACCGTTGGGAAGGAGCAGATCGCAATCCTGCAGCAATTGACTACGCCAAGGCTGATAGGATTCCCATTGCTCTAAAGCCACCGAGTTCATTTCAACTTTTTTTAAGTAATGAGCCATGTTCCAATATATAGGGGATACCACAATGGGCTTACTTTGATTTTTAGCATTTTCAAAATACATGGCGGCATCCACCACCCGGGTAGCATTAAAAATATGAACCAAGTCATATTCTTCAAGCTGGACCTTGGGGTTAAGGGATAAAAAGACCTGTACCCCAAGGTTTTTTAAAGCTTGAGCTGTGGCCAGAAGCTGGACAGTGTCTCCCGCTGGGTTTTTGCGATAATCCTGACGGACTTGAAAAAGAACTTTCACACTAATATCCCCTTTGCAAGGCTTTGAGCAAGGTTTCAGCAGTTAGATGATAGCGCTGGGCCAGTTGTTCCAAAGTCATGTCCAGCAAGTAGTAGATGCCGCAGCCGGAGACAGGAATACCCAGTCTGCGAAAGTGAGGTTTCAACTGGGGATATTGCTTCAGTACATCCCCGTATTTCATAAGGCTGTTTAGGTTAACCATCGCTGCCAAAATCCTTTCTTTACAGCCGCTTCTTTTAGAGTTTGCATGTGGTGGACTTGGGTCTCCAGCTGTTGCAGAGCGTTTAAGGTTTGATCGTTTTTGCTTTTAAGCTCTTTGAGGAGCTCCAGTACCTCGGGAAGAAAATCCACCTTTTCGCTTAAGCATTCCAGATTACTGGTGATGTGTGTGGTACTTTCTTTCAAATCGCTGAAGATAAGGCTTAAATGATGAGAAGTAGCGCTATCATCAGATGTTTCCTGGGGACTGATCTGCCCGGTGGAGACAGGGAGGGGGGCTTGGGCGGTGCAAGCCACGGAATCGCTTTGTTCAGAGATAGCCTGAGTAGCGGTCCTCTCAGCCTCGGTTTCAGGAAGGGTCTTTTCATGGAAAGCAGCCTGTACGCTACTGTCCTTTTCAACATGTTGTAGGGTATCCGGGGGAAGGATATGGGGTGCAGTGAATTGATCGTTAGTTTGATGAACAGAAATCTGAGAGGAATCATTGAGAGGGGGGGTTCTAACCAGAGATAGTTCCTGGGCGAATAGGGGAGCCTCTTGACCTGTTATGCCCAACCAATGAGAATAAGTAGTTATTCCTTCAGTTTTTTGCGCAATGTGCAGGGAGAAAAAGTCGCCGGAATGAGCCAGAACGGGCTTCCAGCTTCTATCTTGAACCTGAAACAGTACAGCTTGATTGATATTTACTAACAGATTAAACATACCCTGGGATTCAATAACTCCTAAGCCTCTCCAGGGGCCTTCAAGATTAGTTGCCGGTGAGGCCTCAATTCGCCAGGTACTTTTAAAGTCATTTATTTTTCCTTGGACTCCGTGACCGATTTCAAAGCGATCGCTGGCCGGTTGTTTGGCTGCCCAGAAAAGATGTCCTTCATCCTGAGCGGTAATAACCGCCGTCATATCTACTACTTCACGGGGGATAGTAAGAACCTCCTGGCGTTTAGACCAGAGATAGAAGGTACCGTTAAACATGCTGGACAACAGAACGGAGCGTTTTCCCAGGAAGGTCATCATGAGGACGTGAAGATTAGAACGGGAATCCATGAGTACATGATATAAGGGATAGCGAGGATGGACCACTTCCCCCAGAAAGGCGGATTTCCAGGTCTGACCATTCCAGAAAAGGTGGGTGATGCGCCAAACATCAGGCAGCCCATAATGAGAGCTGGCATAAAAGATATGAATTACCTTGCCCGCTGGAAAGAGGAGCAGGCGATCAAAACGCTGGGTCCGGATATCCAATTTACCCAGAGACATGGTTTGGTGATGCCCGTCAGCCAGAATGACTGAGTAACAAAACTCACCGGAAACTTTTATGTAAGCAAGATGGATTTGTTGGGCATCATCAAGAATCCCTTGAGCAAGCAGGACGGATTCCTTTAACTCAAATAATGGGTGACCATTGGAAGAAGATAAAGTTAGCCCATCATTGTGTATCTCCAATAAGTAGGAAATGTTTTCATTAAGTAAAAGGAAGGATTGGGATGAGGAAGTATATGCGGGCAATAGGCACACCTCCTGTGATGTTGGACTAGGGCTGCCTAATGACAGCCCTAGCTTTTTTAGACGTTAAGAACAGTTGATAAGGGTGTAAGTTTAGGTGAGATTTACATACATTGGACCGGGAACAGGGCTGGGAAGTTGTGGGGGGAAGAAATCCGTAGGGAATGGGGTGAGATTTGGATTCAGGAAGTCGATACAAGGTTCCTCGGTGGGGAATTCTTCGCAGAATGGTGGTTCCGGGCAATACCCAAAGGCATCAATAGCCAGCTGCACAAATCCGGTTAGCTTCGCGATAACGAAAACCCCTACTGTGACAATTAAATCGTCTCCGGAAATGATGGCGGGAACCAGAATCTCGCTGCGAGTTTCAACTCTGAGGTTGAAATCGAACTCCGAACGGGTAGGCGGATAGTAAATCACGATGTCCTTGAAGATGTCAGGCAGACAGCCTGGAACGGTGAGGAGTTGCCCGGCGGCATTTCTTACAGTAGCAGTGAAGCAGACGCGCACGGTGAACTGAGCCCGGGCAAAATTTGGACGGCTGGGAATAGGGGTAATGACGATGCTCTCGGGAAGGATGACCCCATTTTGGAAAGTAATGTCCACAAAGGTGCACGGACCGCCACAATCTGGCAGGTCAATTGGGAAGTTTGGAAAACACTCTCTCTGTTGGCAACTAAAAAAGACTTTCTCGACAATTATGCATACTCTTTCGCGATAGGGGTCATATGGATAGAGGTCAGCCATGAGTTGTTTTCCCTCCTTTTTTGTATTTTCGGGGTATTCTATTCAAGTTTCACCCTAAGTGTTACAGGATTAGCCTGTGTAGAGCCCTTGCTTAAGGATTTTATTATGAATTTCTACGGCCCGCTTTTGCCAAGTGTTTTGCAAGGCGAAGGCCTGTAAAGCTTCTTGATCCACACTCTTAAGCAAGATCTCCCTAATACTTTGGGAGAAGTCTTCCGCAGTGGCGGCCAGGTTAAGGCCAGGACAGCAATCTTCCCGACGTTGCTCAGAGTCCCCGGTACTGAGGCTCTGGATAACTTTTTGGGCACCTATAAGCTCAGGCAAAGGAGTGGCTACAGTAGGTAAACCGGCGGCTGCATATTCATACAGCTTAATGGGATTACAGCCCATAGTCATAGGAGTCAGCTTAAAGGGAATGAGGCTGACATTAAAGCCGTGGAGATAACCGGGCAGGCTGTCATAGGATTTTAAGCCGAGATAGCTTACATTGGGGCTTTCTAGAGGAAAGCCCTTAAGCATTACTAAAGCACCAAGAAAAACAAAATGAAAATTCGGATGCTGTTCAATAACTCTTTTCAGCAGATCCCAATCCAGCCAAGGAGCGATAGCTCCGCTGTAGCCAATAATGGGCTGCCCTGTCGGTAAATCAAGAGGCCGCTTTTGGGGGGTGCAGAAATGAGCAAAATCCACCCCGTTGCGCAGCAGGGTTACCTCAGGATGTTGTGGTGCCAATTGATCGTAAAGACTCTGGGAGGAAGCAAAGACCAGCTTAGTTTGAGCGAGTAAGGGCTTTATGTAGGGCCCCCAGGCAGCGAACTCCTCCTTGGCTTCATCGGAGCAATCGAAAACCACCGCATCCGGTCGGTAGGTATCAATGAGATAGAGATGCTGGGGGAAGGTCAGCCAAAGAATGCGGGGTCTGGGATGGGCTAACGTCATGGGAGAGATTCCTTGACAGAGATAGAAGGAATCCCAGAGCTTTTTAACCTGGGGCTGAGGAAAAGCCCCGCGATCCTCGTAAAAGATGGTATACCCTAAGTAAGAAAGTTCCCGCATGAGCTGTTGAGGGCGCTGAACCATCCAGCTCCAAGGTAAAGTCCGTGGGTAAATTATGGTCGGCATTTTTTCACCTCCTTTGATACAGGGTGACAGTTCTTTTATTCCTGGCTTTAAACTATTTCTACTATAGACTATGTAAGAAATAAAGAAGGCGTAACCATGAGGTCACGCCTTTACTAATTTCGAGGGGAATTTAAGTTGTGGATTTCGTTTACTCGTTACAGCTGAGCAAAGATCTGAACGTAGTAGTTCCCGGAGTTGCTGCTGACCACACCTACTCCAATATGGGTATAAGCAGGATTTAAGATGTTTTTGCGATGACCGTCACTGCTCATGAAAGCCGCCATAGCTGCATCCACTGACATATTGCGGGCAATATTTTCTCCTGCGGAGCGGTATTGAATACCTGCGTTCTTCAGCATATCAAAGGGAGAACCATAGGTGGGAGAAGTATGGCTGAAGTAACTGTTGGTTTTCATATCCAGGGCTTTCATCTGAGCTACGTCCACCAAGCGAAGATCCACCTGCAAAGGAGAGAGGCCAGCTGCTGCTCTTTCTTTATTGATCTCGTTAATCATAGCTTGTTCTTGGGTACCGAGTGTGGTGGTTCCATTAGTTGAAGGGGTGGTCGGTTGGGTCGGAGCCGGTTGGGCCGGAACGGATTGGGTTGGTGCTGGTTGACTTGGTGCCGGCTGGGTTTGTACAGGGACTGTATTAGTAGGCTTTTCAGCCTCCTTAGCAGTAAATTTAAAATTCTTCAAGGAAATGACGCTGCCATACCCTTTAGTAGTGTTTACAAGCGTAGAACCGTTTTGGGTGGAATCGCTGGAACTATGATTCGAAGGAGTTCCAGGGTTACTCGGTGTGGTGGCTGTGAGGTTGTTCACCCAAGGTGTATAGGAACGGAGTGAAATGATAGAACCGTTAGAGCCACTTGAAGAATAAGAATTGCTCACCTTAAGCGCTGCTTGGACAGGGGCTGCGGCCACTGTTAACAAAACGGCTAAGGATACGCCAATAGTAAATTTTTTCGTCTTTTTCATAACATACCTCCAAATAGTTTCACAAACTAACCTGTTTCAGCTTAAAGTGCTATATTAGATTGTCCCTTTCAGGACAAATTGAGTATACCATTCAAAACTGTAAAAACCTACTAGAACATCTTACCAACTTTTTTCTGAGCCTGGAGTTGTTAGGTTGTTTTTGGATGACAAGGTTATCGATGGAAATTTCCTAAATTCGCACAAAAAAGGTATAATAGCTTTATCTTATTCATCTTTAAATACGATTCATAACAGCCTATTTGAAGGGGCCTGTTTCATAGATCCAAAAAATAATTCTCAGTGAGAGGTTGTGAGCTGATGGGCTCCAAAGTCGTCTTAAAATACTGCCCTGAATACACTTCCGGGGTAGAAGAGTTCTTAAGAAGCGGATTGCAGGAATTGGGAGGTATGGAGGCTTTTGTGAAGCCGGGTCAAAAAGTCTTCCTTAAAGTGAATTTACTTATGAAAAAACGTCCCGAAGAAGCAGTCACCACCCATCCCTCTGTGGTGGAGGCAGTTGTTCGTCTGGTTCAAGAAGTGGGGGGAATTCCCATTATCGGCGACAGCCCCGGGGGACCCTATACGGTAGGTGCCCTTCAGGGCATTTACGCACGCTGTGGGCTTAAAGAAGTAGCAGAACGAACAGGAGCAGAGCTCAATTTTAATGTGGGTCAGGAAGTGGTTACCCATCCTGATGGAAAGCTGGTCAAGAGCCTAACGATTACCAAAAGCGTCTGGGATGCTGATGTGATCATTTCTTTATCAAAGTTGAAAACACATGCTATGATGACTTTTACAGGAGCGGTGAAAAATCTCTTTGGAGTCATTCCGGGACTGCTTAAAGCGGAATATCATTTTAAAATGCCGGAGGTCATGCAGTTTGCGGATCTTCTCGTGGACATAGCCACTTGGGTTAAACCTGCTGTCAGCATCATGGACGGGATTGTGGGAATGGAGGGAGATGGCCCCTCAGCAGGTCAGCCAAGGGCAGTGGGAGCACTTCTCATGAGTGAGAACCCTTTCGCTTTGGATGTAGCGGCCACTCATTTAATCGGTCTAAAACCTGAGAATGTCCCCACCATCATGGCTGCCAGGGAGAGGGGCTTTGTCAGTCGCATTGAAGAAGTAAGCTTAGTGGGGGAGCCTCGATCCTTATGGCGTATTCAGAATTTTGTGGTCCCTAAATCTATGTCCGTAAACTTCATCGACCGTGTACCTCTACCATCGGGAGCAAGGCGATTTATTCTGAATCAGGTTCGTCCTAAGCCTCTTTTTAACCATGACCAATGTGTGGGATGTGCAGATTGTGTAAAGAATTGCCCGCCACAGGCATTGAGATTAAACGATCAAAAAAGGCCCGAGATCGATCTCGAGGCCTGCATTCGCTGTTTCTGTTGTCAAGAGCTTTGTCCCCACCAGGCAGTTGAGATTAGTAAGCCGGGATTGGCGCGAAGGCTATTTAAATAACTTGAAAAAATAATCCTCAAAATACTTGCCTGTCCATTGGGGAACACTATTCTTGTTCTTTTCGTGTCCAGCGGTTGCTGTCACGGACGCGATATTTTTCCATCATCCGGGCAAAGGCCTCCTCTAAATCGATGTTAAGGGAGTTTGCCATAGAAATGATAATAAAGAGGATATCGGCCATTTCCAAAGCCAGATCTCCTTCGGGTTCATCAGGCTTCTTCGGTTTTTCACCATAACGGTGGTTGACTTCCCGGGCCAGTTCCCCTACTTCTTCGGTCAGACGGAGCATCATGGATGAGGGCTGCCAATATCCTTCCTCGAATTGAGTAATCCAGTCATCCACTTGCTTTTGCCAATCTTTGATTTCCATGATTTAAAACCTCCCAGAGTTTTGAAGTAGTATTAGTTTTTGAGTTAGAAAAAAATTAATAAATTATTAAGGTGAAGTGTGCTATACTATCCTTTAATTTACTCCTATTAAAGTGTAAAATAAATTCCTGGGACGAGCAAGGGATTCAGCCCCTCTATGCAGAATTGTATGGAGGAACAAGAAAAGCAGAGGAGGTAGACCGTGAGTCAGTTGCTTTCACAACTACAATCATCTTTTGATTGGCGAACAATACTGGATATTGCGGTCGTGGCCATTGTTCTTTATCAGCTCTTGATGCTGATTAAGGGAACTCGTGCTGTTCAGCTTCTTAAAGGGATCCTTGTGCTGCTTATTTTGTCCAATATTGCTCAGTTCCTGAAATTATCCACTATCAATTGGCTGTTGGATCGACTCTGGTCCATGTTCTTTATCGCCTTGCCGGTTGTTTTTCAACCGGAGTTACGCCGGGCTCTGGAGCAAATCGGCCGTGGTAAATTCTTCATGCGCCATCCTCAAACTGTGGGCAATGAGGCCATGGTTCAGGTAATCGATGAATTGGTGCGATGTGCTCAAGTTCTTTCTAAAAACCGGATCGGGGCACTAATGGTTATGGAGAGGACCACAGGCTTGCAAAACTATGTAGAGACAGGCATCAAAATCGATGGTGTGGTTTCTTCAGAATTCTTACTTAATGTGTTCATTCCTAATACTCCTCTTCATGATGGAGCAGTAATCATTCGCAGCGATCGTGTCGCGGCGGCAGGGTGCTTTTTACCCCTTTCCGAAAGCAATGCCATTCAAAAGGAACTGGGAACACGCCATCGGGCGGCCATAGGGCTCACGGAAGTATCCGATTCGGTAGTTATCGTCGTATCTGAAGAGACAGGAGCCATATCCGTAGCAATCGATGGAGTATTGACACGTTTCCTTGATGAAAAAAGCCTGAAAGAATTATTGTGCCGCGAGCTTCAAGTGGATACCACGACCAAGAGTTATGTACCCTTTTGGAGGTCATGAGTATGAAAGAGATGTTACAACGGAACTTAGGATATAAAACCATTAGTTTGGTCCTGGCCATTCTTTTTTGGCTTTGGGTGACCAGCCAAGGAAGCAGTCAGACCCTGGACCGGGATCCAACGTTTCCCCTCGCCTTGATCGCTAAGAATACGCCTGCCAACTCCATGATTATGACTAAGCTGCCCTCGGTAAAAGTTAAAACGGAGGGGTATAACCCCAGCGTCAATGTCAATGAGCTTTTTGCTTATGTGGATCTCAGTGGTAGCGAGCCTGGTGAACATGACTATGAAGTAAAGGTTGATCCTATTCCTAATATTAAGATCGTCGAGATTTCCCCTCGGGTAGTTACCCTGCAATTGGATACAGTAGAAGAAAGAATGCTCCCAGTGACGGTGGAGGTTTCAGGAGCACCTGTTAACGGCAAAAAAGTCGGGGAGACAATCGTTAAGCCCAGTGTGGTCAATGTCAGAGGACCCAGCAGCCTTTTAGGTGAAGTGGATAAAGTTCTAGTGGAGCTTAGTGCGGCCGGAGCCAGCGAAACCTTACAAGTATCCCGCCCCCTCTTGTTCCGTGACAAAAATGGGTTAGCTATCTTTGGACCTGACCCCAGTGTGGAGACTATTACTTCAAGCCCTACCAGTGTTGATATCATTGTCCCCATTGTGGCAAAAGAGTTGGAAAGTAAAATGGTTCCACTTAACGCAACAACCACAGGAACACCCGCCGAAGGAAAAGAAGTACGCTCCATTCAGGTAATTCCCAGCGGAGTTCAGGTCTATGGTGAACCTGAAGCCCTTGCACAGTTCAGTGCCTTATCTATTGGTTCTGTGAATATCAACGGACTGTCTGAGACGAAAACTTATGAAATATCTTCGGACAAGGTGAGCTTACCTGAAGGCTTAAATTATGGGTCCAGAACTACTTTCTCAGTCATTGTGGAAATGGGCAGTGCCGTTCAGGATAAAACCCTCTATGATCTTCCCATTGTGCTTAGGAATCTTCCTGAGGATTTAGTCCTTGAGAAACCGCTTCCTGAAGTCAGTGTGACGATTAGGGCTTACCCGGAAATTCTCAATAACTTAACAAAAGAGCAGATTTCTCTCTGGATCGATGCGACCGGTAAGGCGGTAGGGGAGCATACCGTTAAGATCTACTGGCAGTTGCCCGCTGGTATTGAGATGGTTTCCATCCCGGATGTTACCTATACACTAAAGGCCAAAGAAGATCCCCCTAAAGAACCGGATAATCCGGGAACCCCAGGTAACCCGGGAAATCCAGGCAATTCGAATAACTCTGGTAACCAGCCGGTAGTGTAAGGTACCTCAGTAGTCTGTAAAGAAGAGATGTACCCTAAGTAAGTGGAGGTATACCCATTGAACCTCATATGGACAAATTTGCGGGTGCCAGTAGAAGAGGATGAGCGGCAGCTTCCTCTGATGATAGCCCGTAAGCTTAAAGTTTCCCAGCAGAGCATCTCCAACCTGCGGATTTTGCGCCGTTCAGTGGATGCCCGCAAGAAGCCTCAATTACTTTTTTCCTATACCCTCGGATTTTCTCTGGATATTCCGTATAAAGAAGTGAATCGCGTTTTGCATCGAGTAGCAGATCTCAAGCCTGAACCCCAGATTATGCCAAGGCCTTTTATGAAGCCCGAGAAAAGCTTAAAGCATCGTCCTATCGTGGTTGGGGCTGGACCAGCAGGATATTTTGCTGCTCTGACCTTAGCCAAAGGCGGCTATGCGCCACTGGTTCTTGAGCAGGGGGATGATGTGGAGACTCGAAGCTTAAAAGTGGAGAATTTTTGGAGAACAGGTCAGCTGGATACCGAAAGTAATGTTCAATTTGGAGAAGGGGGAGCAGGAACTTTCTCTGATGGAAAACTAACCACCCGCATAGCGGATCCTCGCATTACGGAAGTATTGGAGACCTTTGTAGAACAAGGGGCTCCTTCGGAAATACTTTTCCTGGCCAAGGCTCATATTGGAACGGATATTTTAAAAATTGTAACCCAGAGGCTTCGGGAGAAAATCCAATCCCTGGGTGGAGAGGTGCGTTTTCGCGCTAAACTCACAGGTTTACGCCATCAAAACGGAAAGCTTGTCGGCGTTGAAGTCAATCACCAGGAAGTCGTTCCAGCAGAGGCAGTGATCTTGGCTATCGGGCACAGCGCCCGGGAAACCTATCGCCTATTGCTGGCACAAGGAGTTCACTTGGAACAGAAGGCATTTGCCATTGGACTTCGGATTGAGCATCCCCAGAAGCTCATTAACACCAGCCAATATGGAGTGGAATTCCACCCCAAACTAGGCCCTGCCGATTATCAGCTGACGTACCAGGACACAACAACCGGGCGAGGGGCCTATGCTTTTTGCATGTGCCCCGGCGGCAAAGTGGTGGCCGCCGCTTCAGACCTGGAGCGGTTGGTAACCAATGGTATGAGCGAATATCGACGGGATACCGGGATAGCCAATAGCGCCTTGGTAGTGACTGTAGGAAAAGGCGATTTTCAAAGGGAGCATCCTTTAGCCGGAGTTGAGTTTCAAGAATATTGGGAGCACCAGGCGTTCTTAGCCGGTGATCGTGATTATAAGGCTCCGGCCCAAAGTGTCCGGGACTTCTTAGCAAAGCGGGTCACAGGAGATTTTCCTTTGCCTGCCAGCTATACTCCGGGTATTCAGCCTGTTGAGCTCCACCGGGTTTTACCACAAGCCGTGGGCGATGTACTGGATAGAGCGCTGCTTTCCTTTGAACGGAAAATTCAGGGCTTTGCCGGCGAAATGGGGACCCTGACAGGAATCGAAACCCGAACCAGTGCTCCCGTGCGTATCACCCGGGATAAGATGGGAGAAGCCTTGCATATCCAAGGGCTTTTTCCCGCCGGTGAAGGGGCGGGTTACGCCGGTGGGATCATGAGCGCAGCCGTGGATGGAATCCGCAGCGCCGAGGGAATCATGGCTCAGTATAACCCTGCAGATTGAATGAACCTTTTTGTGAAATATTACAAAAGAGAATCAGATATATTTATGTTTTAGAGTCTATTATTGAGGAATAAGATGATAATGACGGCAATGCTTTGCCTTAGTAATCCAGTATGCCCATAACCTAGTAGTATTATGGAAGGGGTAGTTTATTTGGGTAAATTGTTTGGAACGGATGGGGTACGGGGTGTGGCCAATAAGGAGTTGACACCCGATTTAGCCTTTCGTTTAGGTCAAGCCGGTGCCTATGTGTTGAGCAAGGAACACCCCCATCCACGCATTGTAATCGGCAAAGATACCCGGATCTCCGGGGATATGTTGGAAGCGGCTTTAATTGCCGGGATATGCTCTGTGGGAGCTGATGTATTAAGAGTAGGGGTTTTACCCACTCCAGGGATTGCCTACTTAACACGAACCTTAAAAGCCAGTGCTGGAGTCGTCATCTCAGCATCTCATAACCCGGTTCAAGATAATGGAATAAAGTTTTTTTCCTCCACAGGTTACAAGCTGCCTGACGCGGTAGAGGAAGAGATTGAAGATCTTGTCCATAGTCATGAAAAACCCTGGGCAATCCCCGTTGGCAGTGAAATAGGGCGGGTGATAGAGATCCAAGATGCTCAGCGCCGGTATATGGATTTTTTGAAAGGGACGGTGGGCTCCCTTGCCGGAATTAAGGTGGTTTATGATGGCTCCAATGGTGCCGCGTCTCACGTGGGGCCCCAAGTTCTTCGGGAGCTGGGAGTGGAGGTGATTCCTCTATCTGTTACCCCTGATGGAATCAATATCAATGCAGGTTGCGGCTCTACCCACCCGGAGGTACTTCAACAAGCTGTAATCGAGCATAAGGCCGATTTGGGGTTGGCTAATGACGGTGATGCGGATCGTTTAATAGCTGTAGATGAAAACGGAGAAATCGTCGATGGGGATTTCATCATGGTTATCTGCGCTTTAGCACTTAAAGCCAAAGGGCAGCTGATGGAAGATTCTGTCGTAGTTACTGTCATGAGTAATCTGGGTTTGCATATCGCTTTAAAAGAAGCTGGAATTAGAGTTTATGAAACCCAGGTAGGAGATCGTTATGTCATGGAAGAGCTCCTCAAAACAGGAGCGAGGCTAGGGGGGGAACAATCCGGGCATATTATCTTCCTGGATCATAACACCACCGGGGATGGCTTGCTTACAGCTTTGCAGCTCTTAGCAGTGCTTAAAGAGCAAGGAAAACCTATTTCGAAGTTGGCGGCCAAAATGCAGCGTCTACCTCAGGTACTGATTAATGTCCGAGTCAAGGATAAGAAGAAAGCTATGGAAAACCCTTATGTTTTCCAAAAGGTGGAGGAAGTTAAGCGTTTCCTGGGAGAAAGGGGACGGGTCCTCGTACGCTCTTCCGGAACTGAGTCCTTGGTTCGTGTTATGGTAGAAGGCCAGGATCATGAGCAGCTCATGGGTCTGGCTCAGTCCGTGGTGGATATTATTAAGCGAGAAGAGCTTTAAAGAATTTTGGTTAAATTTAACCAAAAGAAAATATTTACTGTAGATATTTTTCAAAGAAAACGTATAATGTTCATGTACCTCTATCTAATTGTGGAGCGTACATGAACATCCTTGATAGGGGAGATGTGTAAGATAAAAGTAAGAGCAAGGTGGATGAGTATAACAAAGAAAATCTGTGTGGTTAAGAACTGGCAAGTTTATACAGCGCCTGGACCGTAATCGAGTTACGAACTCGAATATCGATTAGGGTTGACGAGGAGGAGAGTTATCGAAAGACTCGGCGGATGCTCTCCCGGTGTCTTGACACCGTAAGCTTATTACAAAACCGTGAAGTAATTTGCGGGACAAAAGGTAAGCCTCAAGGAACGGGAGTAGTCTGCTCTTTTTTAGATGATCTCTTTGTTCATATAGCCAGAAAACTTTGAACCGCTCGGAGAGCGGTTTTTTATTTGGTATTATCTATAGAGACTTCCTTGCGTATGCATGCATGTGAAGCAGAATTGAGAGGAGAAAAGAGACTATGTGTGGTATCGTTGGATATATTGGTAAACGCCCGGCTATTCCTGTTCTATTGGATGGATTAAAGAAGCTTGAATATCGCGGGTATGATTCAGCCGGAGTAGCAGTCCTTGAGCAGGATGCTATTACGACCTGCAAGGCTGTAGGCAAATTAGCTGTTTTGGAAGAAAAGCTGGGAACAGATTTTTCTCAGACCTGTATCGGTATCGGACATACCCGGTGGGCGACCCATGGCCGCCCCTCTGATCTCAATGCACATCCCCATTTGGATACTGAAGCAAAATTTGCCGTAGTTCATAATGGGATCATCGAGAACTATATCGAGTTGAAGGAATGGCTGGTCGAACAAGGTCATACCTTCGTTTCAGAAACAGATACAGAGGTATTGCCCCATTTAGTGGAATATTTCTATAAGGGAGACTTAGTCGCAACAGTACGTGAAGTGCTCAACAAGCTCAAAGGTTCCTTCGCTATTCTGGTGATGAGCCGTCAGGATCCGGATATTCTTGTGGCAGCCCGTAAAGATAGTCCCATGGTTGTGGGATTAGGAGAAGAGGAATTCTTCGTAGCCAGTGATATTCCTGCTATCCTCAACTACACCCGCAAAACCTATATCATTGAAGATGGAGAGATGGTTATTCTCACTAAAAATGGGGTAGAGGTTACGGATTTTGAAGGAAAAGAAAAAGAAAAACAGCTTTATGAAGTGAAATGGGATGCCGTAGCGGCTGAAAAGGCCGGCTATGATCATTTCATGCTTAAAGAAATTTACGAACAGCCTCGCGCTCTTCGAGATACTTTGATCAGCCGCTTAGAAGATGACAAAGTCGTTCTTAATGAAGTGGACCTGACTGCGGAACAACTGAGAAGTTTCAGGAAAGTCTTTATCGTGGCCTGCGGTACAGCTTGGCATGCGGGTTTAGTAGGCAAAACTCTCATTGAACGTTGGGTTCGTCTCCCAGTAGAAGTGGACATCGCTTCAGAATTCCGCTATCGTTCTCCCCTGGTAGATGAGCATACTTTAGTCGTGGTTATCAGCCAATCTGGTGAAACTGCCGATACTTTGGCAGCCCTCCGGGAGGCCAAGAGAAACGGTGCCCGCATAGTTGCCATTACTAATGTAGTAGGAAGTTCTGTAGCTCGTGAAGCCCATGATGTAATCTACACCTGGGCCGGCCCGGAAATCGCCGTAGCCTCCACTAAAGCCTATACTACCCAATTAGAAGGGGTGGTCCTTCTGGGGCTTTATTTGGCTCAAACCCGCGGTACCCTGGCAACCGAAAAGATCCGGAAGATCATCACTGCCCTGCGCAGGCTCCCTGCTCAAGCCCAGGAGATCCTTGACGAGTCTGAGCATATTAAAGACTTAGCCCAGTCCTTTGTTGAGGTAGAAGATGCTTTCTTCATCGGCCGCGGCCTGGATTGGAATGTGGCTATGGAAGGTGCTCTAAAGCTTAAAGAAATCTCATATATTCATGCGGAAGCCTATGCTGCCGGAGAACTCAAGCATGGCACTCTGGCTTTAATCACCGACAAGACCCCTGTCATTGCCTTGGCTACTCAAATGGATGTCTACGAAAAGACTTTATCTAATATTATTGAGGTCAGAGCCCGTGATGCCCGAGTCATCGGTATCACCTTCAAAAGCAATAAGGATCTGGACAAGTCAGTGGATCGTGTAATCTACCTGCCCGAAACCATCGGCGAACTGGCTCCTATTCTCACTGTGATTCCAATGCAGCTCCTGGCTTACTATGTTTCCGTGGCCAGAGGCTGTGACGTGGATAAACCGAGGAATCTGGCTAAAAGTGTAACAGTCGAATAATTTTTTTGATGCTATTGATAAAAGCTGTAGATTTAGAATTAAGTTCTTAAGTGGATAAATAAGATCTTAAATGGAAAATCAGGTTCTTAAATAACTATGGTATATACCAGTGAGTTATATTTAATTTTGTCATGTAGCTTATCCCCTAACTTTGAAATCAACTGTTAGGGGGTTTTTATTTTTAAATGACTTCTAGGTAACCATTTATTTACCATTTGCTAATAATGATATGTTTCCCGGCAGTCGCCCGGTTGAAACCGTGGTATAGCTTATATTAGAATCCTAAAATGCTTTCTGGTTATAAAACCTATTAAAGTATGAGCATCTGCGAAAGCAGATGCTTTTTAATTGTATAAAGAAAACCACCTGCTATGCAGGTGGTTCCAAAAAGCTTTAGCTATGAGTAGAAAAAGCTACCCCCCTTTGATAGAATAGTGCAGGTTTCGCCAACCGCACTAGACAAAGAGGAGGTAGATATCCCAATGGATACAGAAAGTTTAGCACATACTCGATGGAACTGTAAATATCATATTGTATTTGCCCCAAAATATAGAAGGCAAATCATTTATGGAAAGATCAAAAAGGATATAGGAAAGATAATAAGAACATTGTGCGATTATAAGAAAGTAGAAATCATTGAAGCCAATGCTTGCGCCGATCACATCCATATGCTGGTGTCGATCCCACCGAAATTAAGTGTATCAGCCTTCATGGGATATCTGAAGGGGAAGAGCTCACTAATGATCTTCGATCGACATGCCAATTTAAAGTATAAGTATGGAAACCGGCATTTCTGGTGCAGGGGCTACTATGTTGATACAGTGGGGAGGAACAAAAAAGCGATAGAGCAGTATATCCGAAAGCAGTTGCAGGAAGACATTGCAGCCGATCAACTAAGTATCAAGGAATTTGTAGATCCATTTACAGGAGAGCCGGTAGAGAAGAAGAAAAAATAGCCCCCCAACCCCTTTAGGGGTAGCATGTGATAGAGTGCGGTTGGCGGAACTTTCAGTGAGCCTTAAGGCTCAGCCTGTACCCTGCCCTTATAGGGCTAGAGCAAACCACCCGCTGAGCGGGTGGTCATGATTTGTGATGGCTAGCTAAAGTCATCTGAAAATTGTGGAATTACCTATAATCTAGTGTTATCATTGTTTTATGTTAAAGGAAGTATTTGATACCCAAGCCGCTGATCATCCAAATTAATGTCCATTTGACTTTTTAATATTATGATAAACCTAAGTTCACTATGTTTGGCTAGTCACTCTTGAAAAGATTTGTAATAAGGAAGTGGAATGTTATGACCGGACAAAAAATGGATGAAGTAATAAACTGCGATTTTACTCGTTCGACTAAAGCTATAAGTTTGTTATTAAACATGTTAGGGCTAGATGTTGAACCAGAGAAATTGGGCTTTTCATTATGCCATAGAAGTTTTCTGTTTGAATCTAATGAAAAAGCTAAGATAGAATCATTACGGGTTATGGAGATATTAGGTGCTTCACTACTTAATCTTATCGCTTGCACGAAAAGATTTACTGATAGGAAAATACCTAATAAACAATTAAGTACAGTTTTTGAAAAAGATAAGTACGATATCAATTTGTCATTTTATAAATACTATAAAGTATATGATTATGTGCAGTTTGGAAAAAGTGAACGGATGAATTCTATAAATAGAGAATTTTATCAAGATGTGTCCAGTCAATTTTTATTCGCGTTATTTGAGCAGACAAATTTTAATTATATCTATAACATTTTAGAAAAGTTTTTCACAACTGAGCAAATGTTGAAAGATCCAAAGACTTATTTACTCGAATATACACAAAGACAAAAACAGAGACCACTATATAAAACAGTGAGAGAGTTTGGTCCAGACCACGTTAAGCAATTTGAAGTAGAATTAACGGCTCTTGGTAAATCAGTGAGGGCTAGGGGTAAATCGAAAAAGCTTGCTGAGATAGAAGCTGCCAAGATCTACATTGCAAATAATAACTTAAATATTAATGATAATATTAAAGTGGAGAGTTCACCTATTAGACTGGGACAAAAATGGCAAATCAGCACAAGTAGAAAAAAAGAATTAAATGTTATCCTTAACCAATTGGGCTTAGATGAAAATGAATTGCCTTTTTATATGTTAGATCAGTAGCGTTGCATTAAGTTAATAAGTTTATTGTCAACCCAAAAGTTCACCCT
>VSSQ01000374.1_pt1 | contig 35311 bp, 32 predicted proteins | sample 4763081 | NCBI WGS metagenome assembly VSSQ01 (sample SAMN12137344, study PRJNA551015) | bioreactor metagenome | isolation source: SDC9 anaerobic chlorinated ethene degrading culture | place: USA: Knoxville, Tennesee | collected 2015-01-01
GTGGTCGAGAGATCGGCATGGCCGAGCAGCATCTGGATTGCGCGCAGATCGGCGCCACCCTGCAGCAGATGCGTGGCGAAGGCGTGGCGCAGCACATGCGGCGTGACCCGCGCCGGGCTGACCCCCGCGGCGACCGCGATGTCCTTGAGCAGCCCGTGAAAGCCCTGCCGGGTCAGGTGGCCTTCCCTTGCGCTCGAGGGGAAGAGAAAGCGCGAGGGCGGAACGCGCCGGCTCAGCCGCGCCTCTTCCTCGGCCGCGTCGCGGCTGCGCAGCCAGTCGGAGAGCGCCGCACGGGCGGGCGGGCTGAGCGGCACCATCCGTTCCTTGCCGCCCTTGCCGCGGATCAGAAGCATCGCCGGATTGCCGCGCGCCGCCGCGACCGGCAGCGAGACAAGCTCGCTCACCCGCATGCCGGTGGCATAGAGCAGTTCCATCAGGCAGCGGTTGCGGATCTGCTCGGAGAGCGACTGGCCCTGATCGCGCGCCGCCTCGAGCAGCGCCTCGACCTCTTCGAGCGAGAGCGTCTTCGGCAGCCGCTGCGCCTTGCCCGGGCCGGTGATGCGCAGCGTCGGGTTGTCGGTGCGCCAGCCTTCCTCATAGGCGAAGCGGAAGAGCTGCCGGATCGCCGAGAGCCGCCGCGCGCGCGTCGATTTCGCCAGCCCCTCGGCCTCGCAGCGCACGAGGTAATCCTCGACCGCCTCGCGCCCGAGCGTCGCAAAGGCCAGATCCCGCGCCTCGACGAAGCCGAGGAAGTCGGTCAGGTCGCGACCATAGCTCAGGATCGTGTTGCGCGCCGCGCCGGCCTCGGCTGCCTGCGCCTCGAGAAAGGTGGCGATCCAGCGTGCGTTCGGCGGGGCGCTCATCCGTTGCGCTCCAGGATCACCATTTCAAGCGCCGCGCGCCGCGCGACCTCCTCGAGCCCGTTCAGCCGCATCAGGTCGAGCCCGCTTTCGACGCGGCGGTAATCGCCCTTTGCGCCCTCGGTGATGTCATCGACCGCAGCAAGCAGCGCCTCGCCCTGCCGGTTCGGCATCATCTCGGCATAGGGCGCGGGCACGGTCGTCGCAGGGGTGTCGAAGACCCGCTTCAGCATCAGCCCGAGCTGGTCCTGCGCCGGCACGGCCGCGGTCGCCCCCTGGGCGATGCCGCACAGCAGTTGTTCGTCGGCATCGGCCGGCACATGCGCGCGGGCCACCTTCTCGTAGCCGGCGCTCAGCAGGCCAAGACGGAAGGCGATGGCGCCCGCCTCCTCCGGCAGATCCATTGCCGCAAGCCGTTCGCCATAGATCGCGGCGAGCGCCGGTTCGAGCTCCTGCGCCTGCATCGCGTCCCAGACCGCGGGCAACAACCGCGCCACGCGGCCGGCGTCATTTTCGTTCAGCGCGGTGTCGAAGTCAGAGATCAGCGTGACCCGGTCCCACACCCCGCCCGAGGCCGCGGCCTTGTCCTGGGTGTAAAGCCCGAGCAGCTGGTTCGGATCGAGCACCCCCATCCGGGTCAGCCGCTCGGCCGCCTCGAGCTGCGCCTTCCAGCCGGTGTTCGAGCGCAGGTCGGCCTGGGCGAAGGCCACCGGCAGGCTGTTCGTCGACATCGGCTGACCGATCGCCTCCATCATCCGGAAGACGAGCGGCGAGGGGCGCGAGGGCGGCGGCAGGTCCTCGGCGCCGTCCGCGAGCTCGGGCTCGAGGAAGCGCTCGAGCAGGTCGGCCGTTTCCGGGTCGATCTGGCCAAGCGCGCGGCCGGTGCCAAAGCTCAGCGCCGCCGTCTGCCAGTCGCCCGAACGGGCAAGGCAGAAGATCCGCGCCGGGAAGGACGGCGCCAGACGCGGCGTCTTTTCCATGATCTCGCAGGCCTTGTTTTCCTCGCCGAGCAGCAGCGCCACGTCGAAGCGGCGGCGGAACACCTCGGGATCGGTCGCATCGGCCTGTTCCAGCAGCGCCATCGCCTGATCGAGCGCACCCATGTCGAGCAGCCGGTCGACGCGGGCGAGGAACAGCACGTTGTGCCCGCCGGGCGCGGGCACCCGCGGCGGGTCAAGCTCGGCCAGCAGCAGCTCCATCACGAAGGCCTGGACCGAGGGCAGGGTGTCGAGACGCTCCTTGCGCAGCGCTGCGGCAAGCTGCGCCTCGGGCGTGTCGCCCCACAGAGCGCGCGGCAGCCCGGTGCGCGCCACCGGCACGAGGCCGAGCGCATTCGCCGGAGGCCGGTCGAGCGACATCACCGAGACGGATTCATTCGTCACACCGCTGCTCACCGGCGGCTCGCCCGGGCGTGCGCCGGGCACCGCAAGGCTGTGCGGCACCATTGCCGCCGGCGTCACCACCGAACGCGACAACCAGTCGATCGCCGAAAGCGGCTCGCCTTCGGCCCGTGCCGTGCCGGGCAGGGCCAGAGCGGTCAGCAGCAGGAAGATGCGGCCACGCTCAGTTGCCACCCGCATTCCCCGGCAATGTGACCTCGAGCCGCTGCTCGCCGGTCTGAGGATGCATGTCGCCGAAATAGGCATAGCCAATGACCGCAAGCACGGCAAAAACCAGGAGAATCGCGATGGCCTGAAAAATACGCCCCATAAGTCCGTCTTCCGTTTCTTCTTGCTCGATGTTTTGCCCTCCGCGCCGGACGTCCCGGAGATCGCGGCACGCCGCGACGCGCGGTCTGTGCCGCCCCGATACGCCCTGCGGCGGAAACTCGCAAAGATTATATATGGCATTTCGCCGAAGATCACGCCATTCAGGGGGCCGGAATTCACGTTTGCGCAAGCGCCCGCGCATCGGCGGTACCCCGCCCGGGCGCGACGAGGGAGGACCGCTTGACCGAAGAGAGCCCGCACGGCCCGCGCCCGGCGCCGCAGATGCCCCCGAAACTGACCCGCACGATCGTGCTCGTCGGCATGATGGGGGCGGGCAAGACCGCGGTCGGCACGGCGCTTGCGCGCACTCTGGGCGTGCCCTTCCTTGACAGCGACGAGGAGATCGTGAAGGCGGCGCAGATGTCGGTGGCCGAGATCTTCGCCCGTGACGGCGAGCCCTTCTTTCGCGCCCGCGAGAGCGAGGTGATCGCGCGGTTGCTCGCGGGGCCGCCGGCCGTCGTCTCGACCGGCGGCGGCGCCTTCATGAGCGCGGCGAACCGCGAGATGATCGCGCGGCTCGGCGTCTCGGTCTGGCTGCAGGCGGGGCTCGAGCTCCTGTGGCAGCGGGTGCGGCACAAGAACACCCGGCCACTGCTGCGCACGGCCGATCCGAAGCGCACGCTGAGCGAGCTGTTCGAGACGCGCGAGCCGGTCTATGCGCTGGCACAGGTGGCGGTCGAGGCCGAGCCCGGTCTGTCGATCGAGGACATGGCACAGAAGGTGGTCGCGGCGCTGCGCGCGCGCGGCGGAGTTTTCGAGGAGGAACGGGATGCATGAGACGGTTCGGGTCGAGCTGGGATCGAGATCCTATGACGTGCGCCTCGGTGCGGGGCTGATTGCCGCGGCCGGCGCCGAGATCGCGCCGCTGCTGCGCCGTCCGCGCGTTGCGGTGATCACCGACGAGACCGTCGGCGCGCTGCATCTCGAGGCGCTGCGCGCGGGGCTTGGCGAGATCGAGATGGTCTCGCTTGCGCTGCCGGCGGGCGAGGGCACGAAATGCTGGGCCTCGCTCGAGCGCGCCTGCGAATGGCTGCTCGAGCAGAAGGTCGAGCGCAAGGACATCGTCATCGCCTTCGGGGGCGGGGTGATCGGCGATCTCGTCGGTTTTGCCGCCGCGATCCTGCGCCGTGGCGTGCGTTTCGTGCAGATCCCGACGACGCTGCTCGCCCAGGTCGACAGCTCGGTCGGCGGCAAGACCGGGATCAACGTCACGGCCGGCAAGAACCTGATCGGTGCCTTCCATCAGCCCGCGCTGGTGCTTGCCGACATCGCGCTGCTGGGCACGCTCACCGCACGCGATTTCCTCGCGGGCTATGGCGAGGTGGTGAAATACGGGCTGCTCGGCGATCCGCTCTTCTTCGAATGGCTCGAGGACATGGGGCCGAAGCTTGCGGCCGGCGACGTCGCGGCGCGGCAGATGGCGGTGAAGCGCTCGGTCGAGATGAAGGCCGAGATCGTCGCGCGCGACGAGACCGAGGAGGGCGACCGGGCGCTGCTGAACCTCGGCCATACCTTCTGTCACGCGCTCGAGGCGGCGACCGGCTATGGCGACCGGCTTTTGCATGGCGAGGGCGTGGCGATCGGCTGCGCGCTTGCCTTCGAGCTCAGCCAGCGGCTTGGCCTGTGCAGCCAGGAGGCGCCGTCGCGGGTGCGCGCCCATCTGAAGGCGATGGGGATGAAGACCGATCTCGCCGACATCCCGGGCGATCTGCCCGATGCCGAGGGGCTCATTGCGCTGATGGCACAGGACAAGAAGGTGCTCGACGGCAAGATGCGCTTCATCCTCGCACGCGGCATCGGCGAGGCCTTCGTCACCGCGGACGTGCCGCGCGACGTGCTGAAGCGGCTGCTCGAGGAGGCGCTCGCGGCGCGCGGCTGAGAGCCGGGCAGGGGGCGCTGCCCCCTCGGGCTTCGCCCTCACCCCCGGGATATTTGCCGCAATTGGAAGCGGAAGACCCTTTGCTCTTTCTCCTTGCCGGAAATACCTCGGGGGTGAATTGGCGCAGCCAAGAGGGGGCAGCGCCCCCTCGCGCCCGCTCCCGAAATGCACGGCGCATGAAAAAGGGCCAGAGGTTTCCCTCCGGCCCTTCCCGTTCGCGCCCTTTCCCGGGGGCGCGACAGCGGCGGCGGCTCAGGCCGCCTGTTCCTTGCCTGCCTCGCGCAGCCAGCCCAGAACGGTTTCCGGCGAGGACACGCCGTAGGGGTCATCCGGGCAATTGTCCATCAGGCCGGGTTCCTCGAACCAGGCCTCGACCACGCCGTCGTTGACCACCGCGGCATAGCGCCACGAGCGCAGACCGAAGCCGAGGTTGTCCTTGCGCACCAGCATGCCGACGCGACGGGTGAACTCGCCCGAGCCGTCCGGGATCACGGTGACATTCTCAAGCCCCTGGGCCTTCGCCCACTGGTTCATCACGAAGCTGTCGTTGACCGCAAGGCAGTAGATCGCGTCGATGCCGAGCGCGGCGAAATCGCCGAAGCCCTTCTCGTAGCCCGGCAGCTGGTAGGTCGAGCAGGTCGGGGTGAAGGCGCCCGGCAGCGCGAAGAGCACGACGCGCTTGCCCGCGAAGTAATCGGCGGTGGTCTTGTCCTCCCAGCGGAACGGGTTCGGGCCGCCGACGCTCTCGTCGCGGACGCGGGTGTGGAAGGTGACTTCGGGAAGCTTGGAACCAGCCTGCATGGGTCTCTCCTGATCTGGCATTTTCTGGAATCGTTCTAAGACAACGATAGTCCCGTCACAATGGCTGACCTTGCACTTGCAGCGAAAAAAGGCTGCGCCGCGGCGAAGTGCGCATGAAAAACGGGCGGCCAGGCCGCCCGTTCGGGTTTTGCGGGGAAGGGGGCTCAGGCCTCGGCGCTGGTCAGCCCGGCGCGATGCGCGATTCCGGCAAGCGCACCGCCGACCAGCGGCGCGACGATGAAGAGCCACAGCTGCGCGAGCGCCGTGCCGCCGACGAAGAGCGCCGGCCCGATCGAACGCGCGGGGTTCACCGAAACGCCGGTGACGTCGATGCCGACCAGGTGGATGCCGGTGAGGGTGAGGCCGATGGCAAGGCCGGCAAAGCCCGCCGGCGCACCGGCGCCGGTCACGCCGAGGATCACGGTGACGAAGAGGAAGGTCGCCACCGTTTCAAAGACCAGCGCAGCGCCCATCGAATAGCCGCCATTGTAGCCGGGGCCGAAACCATTCTGGCCAAGCCCATTCGTCGCGATCGCGTAATCGGCCTTGCCGGTGGCGATCACATAGATCGCGAAGGCGCCGACGATCGCGCCGAGAATCTGTGCGACGACATAGGTCAGGAACTCGGCCGCGCTCATCCGGCCGGCGAGCAGCACACCGAGCGAGACCGCGGGGTTGAGATGCGCGCCCGAGATCGCACCAAGCCCGTAGGCTGCGGCGACGATCGACAGGCCGAAGGCGATCGCGATGCCCTGCATGCCGATATGGCTGCCCATCAGCACCGCCGAGCCCACGCCGAAGAACACCAAGATGAAGGTGCCGAGAAATTCTGCCGTTGCTTTCTTCATGGAATAATCTGTCCCTTTACGTTTCACCAAACTGCCGCGGGAAGGGCCGCGCGGCCGCATACAGGCGCCGAGTATGGCGGAATTCGGGGCCTGTGTTAGTGGGAAAGCTGTGCCGGCGCTCCCCAGGTCCTGCAACGTCATCCCTGCCGCAAGGGCCGGTCCGCGTCGCGAGGGGCGGTGGCTGACGCGCGCGGAAATTGCATCCCGGGCAGTTTCATCCTATGTGAGGGGCACCCACGATCGGAAAGGATGTCCCCGATGCGCGACCTGAAACTTCCCGGCCAGCGTCACCCCGAGAAGGCGCATCGTCCCGATCATGCGCAGCCGAAGAAGCCGGACTGGATCCGGGTCAAGGCGCCGACCTCGCAGGGCTACAAGGACACCCGCGAGATCCTGAAATCGAACAAGCTGGTCACCGTCTGCGAAGAGGCGGGCTGCCCGAATGTCGGCGAATGCTGGAGCCAGGGCCACGCCACGATGATGATCATGGGCGAGGTCTGCACCCGCGGCTGTTCCTTCTGCAACGTCGCGACCGGCCGGCCCGATGCGCTTGATGTGTTCGAGCCGGGCCGCGTCGCCCATGCGGTGCAGACGCTCGGGCTGAAGCATGTCGTCATCACCTCGGTCGACCGTGACGATCTCGAGGATGGCGGCGCCGAGCATTTTGCCCAGACGATCCGCGCCGTGCGCCATCGCGCGCCCGACACCACGATCGAGATCCTGACCCCCGACTTCCTGAAATGCCGTCCCGAGGTGCTGGAAAAGGTGGTCGAGGCGCGCCCCGACGTGTTCAACCACAATCTCGAGACGGTGCCCGGCCTCTATCCCGAGGTGCGCCCCGGTGCGCGCTACTTCCATTCGCTGCGCCTGCTGCAGCGGGTGAAGGAGCTGGATCCGGGCATGTTCACCAAGTCGGGGATCATGGTCGGGCTGGGCGAGAGCGCGATGGAAGTGAAGCAGGTGATGGACGACATGCGTGCCGCCGACATCGACTTCCTGACCATCGGCCAATATCTGCAGCCGACGCCCAAGCACCACGCCGTCGACCGGTTCGTGACGCCCGACGAGTTCAAGGAGTACGAGCGCGCCGCCTATGGCAAGGGCTTCCTGATGGTCTCGGCAACGCCGCTGACCCGTTCGAGCTATCACGCCGGCGACGACTTCGCCCGGCTGCGCGCGGCCCGTCTCGAGAAGCTCGGCCGCGCCTGAGCCGGCCGCCGGCGGTCGCCCCGGACAGAGCCGGGGCAGGGCGACGGGCACGGCAGGATGACCAAAACGTGATTCGGCGTGAGCCGGAGGGGCAGGGCGACAAATCCTGCCCCTTTTCATGTTTGGAGATGATTTGTGCACAATCGATCGGGACGGATTGTTCCCGAATGGCGGCGAAATTGATCCTGTTTCGGAAACGAATGATGCCGCTCATTGTTTCTTAACCATGCACGGATTTCGGCCCGGCATCGGGACGCGGCACGCGGCGGTCCGGTGCGACAGGATCGGTTAATGATTGGTAAAGAAGGCGAAGCCGCAATTCCGGGGGCGCCGCAATGATGCCGAAAACGGAAACAATCCTGCGCCGAGGGGAAGGAGATTTTCGCAATTGCGGCGAGCCGCGCCGGAACCTTGCCTGAAATCTGGCAGGAATAAGGCAAGTTTGCCCTTTTCCGGAGGCCGGATGGGGCGCTATCACCGGGCTGCCCAACTGGGGGGCAACGGGCCGCGGGGGCGGCCGAGTTACGGTGATGCATCCGCTGATGCGCACTGGTTCGTGAATGGTGCTGCCAATGTTCGGGGGCAGCTTTGGCCCCGAAACGCCTTTGAAATGACGTCGAGGTCGTCACCCGCGCATTTGCGGGATGGTCCATTGCACCCTGAGCCCGCGCGTTGACGCATAGCTGCGCCGTGAGAGTCGTCCGGAGGATCGCGAGAGCCTCCGGTGTGTGTCACAGGCGCCGCCGTTGCGCGCCGAGGGAAGACGCGGGCCGCAAGGCTCGGCGGGCGAAGGAGAGGCTGCCATGACCTGGATTATCTGCAATCACGATCCGGTTGCGCGCGACGATACCGCGAGCACCGCCTACAACACCGCGGTGACGATCAACGTGCTCGCGAACGACTACGATCCCGATTGCGACCGGATCAGCGTCTATGGCACGCCGACGGCAAGCCACGGCACGGTGGCGGTGAATTCGGACGGTTCGATCACCTTCACCCCCGCCGCGGGTTTCTCGGGCGACGCCACGATCACCTATCAGATCTCCGATGGTCACGGCGGCTATGACACCGCCACCGCCACCGTCACCGTCTGCGAGCCGCCCTCGGACGGCATCGTCTCGGGCACCGCGGGCGACGACCTGATCGACCTCGCCTATACCGGCGACCCCGACGGCGACATGATTGACCACAACGACGCGATCCTGCCCGGCGAGACCGGCAATGACGACATCGTGCAGGCAGGCGCGGGCAACGACACGGTTCTGGCCGGCGCGGGCAATGACGAGGTCTATGGCGAAGACGGCAACGACAGCCTCGATGGCGGGGCGGGCGACGATTACCTCTCGGGCGGCAAGGGCGACGACACGCTCCACGGCGGCGCGGGCAACGACACTTTCGAGGGCGATCAGGGCCTCGACCTGATCGACTATTCCGACTCGACCGGCGGCGTCTCGGTCGACCTCGCGACCGGCGCGCTTTCGGGCGGCGCGGCCGCGGGCGACTCGATCGCCGGCGGCATCGACGGGGTGATCGGCTCGGCCTATGGCGACAGCCTCGCGGGCTTCGACCAGCAGGGCACGACGACGGCCGACACCTTCACCAACGTCTTCTACGGCAACGGCGGCGACGACACGATCGCCGGCGCGGGGGCGGGTGACAGCCTTTATGGCGGCTCGGGCAATGACTCGATCGAGGGCGGCGCGGGCAACGATTACATTGAGGGCGATGGCGGCGACACCACGGGGGCGGGCGCGGGCGCGGCGCTGACCCTCGACTGGTCGGATTTCGGCAGCTCGGGCTGTGGCATCTCGAACGGTGCGACCGCCGACATGGGCGGCGTGACCGTCACCTTCGGTTTCGAGGCGCAGGACCAGGGCGCCACCGCGACGGTCACCAACGAAACCCAATATGTCGAAAACGGCGACGGGCTGTCGTCTTCGGGCGGGCTGCGGCTTTACGGCTGTGGCGGCGAGGGCGGGGTCGACAACACCTCGAGCACCACGCTGAGCTTCGCCTCGAACGACGCGGCCTATGGCGACACGATCTCGAACGTCTCGTTCCGGATCAACGATCTCGACCAGGGCACCAGCTCGGATTACCACCGCGATATCGTCACGGTTTACGCCTATGATGCCGATGGCAACCTGCTGCCGGTGACCTACACGCCCGAGGGCAGCCAGACCGTCTCGGGCAATACCGTGACCGGTCAGAACGTCGACAGCGGCTCGCTGAACTCGGCCTCGCAGGCCGGTTCGGTGCTGGTGCAGGTCTCGGGCAACGTCGCGCGCATCGTGATCGATTACGACAACGGCGGCCCGACCGACCAGGCGATCACCATCACCGATATCACCGCCACCACCACTGCGGCGACCGATGACGAAGAGGGCAACGACACGCTTCTGGGCGGCGACGGCGACGACACCGTGCTGGGCCAGGGCGGCAACGACCTGATCGCGGGCGGCGCCGGGGCGGACCATCTGTCGGGCGGCGACGACCGCGACACCTTCACCGTGGGCTCGGCCGCGGAGGGGGTGGGCGACCACATCGACGGCGGCGAGGGCGGCGACGATTATGACGTGCTCGACCTCACCGGCGCGGGCCCGGTCAGCATCGCCTATGACAACGCCAACCCCGAAAACGGCACGGTCAGCTTCCTCGACACCGACGGCAACGTCGTCGGCACGCTCGATTTCGTCAACATCGAGAACGTGATCACCGACCAGGGCGACGGCTATGTCGAGGGCACCTCGGGCGACGATCTGATCGACACCGCCTATACCGGCGACCCCGAAGGCGACATGATCGACCACAATGACGCGATCCTGCCGGGCGACGCGGCAAATGACGACCGGGTTCTGGCCGGGGCCGGCAACGACACCGTCTATGCGGGCGTGGGCGACGACACCGTCTGGGGCGACCTCGGCAATGACTCGATCTTCGGCGAGGCGGGCGATGACAGCCTGCTCGGCGGCGAGGGGAAGGACACGATCTCGGGCGGCGAGGGCAACGACACGATCGAGGGCGGCAACGATGCCGACGTGCTCTCGGGTGGGGCGGGCAACGATCTCGTCGATGGCGGCGAGGGCGATGACGTCATCACCACCGGCCCCGACGGGCTTTCGAACTATGCCCCCGACCGCGGCTATCCGGGCCTGTTCCCGGGCGATACCGATCCCGGGAACGACCGCGACACCGTCTATGGCGGTGGCGGCAATGACACGATCAGCACCGGCGACGATGCCGATTACATCGACGGCGGCACCGGCAATGACTCGATCGACGCGGGCTGCGACGACGACACCGTGCTGGGCGGCGACGGCAACGACGTCATCGTCGGCGCCGAGGGCTCGGACCTGATCTATGGCGGCACCGGCAACGACACCATCTATGGCGGGCTGGCGCCGGGCTATCCGGATTCGCTGAACGTGCCCGATGCCACCGACCTGCGCCCGGACAACGGCATGGACACGATCCATGGCGGCGACGGCAACGATGTCATCTACGGTGCCGATGACAACGACATGCTCTATGGCGACGGCGGCGACGATTACATCGACGGCGGCATCGACAATGACACGATCGAGGGCGGCGAAGGCAATGACACGCTGATCGGCGGGCAGGGCGACGACTCCATCGACGGCGGTGCGGCCTCGGACACGATCGACGGCGGTGCCGGCAACGACACGCTGATCGGCGGCGAGGGCGATGACAGCATCACCGGCGGCGAGGGCGACGACAGCATCGAGGGCGGCACCGGACAGGACACCATCCATGCCGGCGCCGGCAACGACATCGCCAATGGCGGCGACGGCGACGACCGGATCTTCGGCGAGGACGGCGACGACCTGCTCACCGGCGGCCAGGGCCAGGACAGCCTTGACGGCGGCGCCGGCAATGACACGCTGACCGGCGGGCAGGGCGTCGATACGCTGATCGGTGGCCTTGGCAGCGACACCTTCATCGTCGGCTCGATCGACGACGGCAACCACGACTTCGTCGACGGCAACGAGGACCCGGACAACTCCGACTGGGACGTGCTCGATCTCAGCGGCGTCGGCCGCGACCACCTGAACATCATCTACACGACGCCCGACCACGAGAACGGCACCGTGCAGTTCCTGGATGACTACGGCAACGTCACCGGCTCGATGGAATTCCGCAACATCGAGCAGATCGTGCCCTGCTTCACCCCCGGCACGCTGGTCGCGACGCCGAAGGGCGAGCGGCTGGTCGAGGAGCTGCAGCCCGGCGACAAGGTCATCACCCGCGACAACGGCATCCAGGAGATCCGCTGGGCCGGTCGGCGCGACCTGAACCGTGCCGAACTGATGATGGCCCACCACCTGAAGCCGGTGCTGATCCGTGCCGGCGCGCTTGGCAACGGCCTGCCCGAGCGCGACATGATGGTCTCGCCGAACCACCGGATGCTGGTCTCGAGCGAGCGCACCGCGCTCTACTTCGAGGAGCACGAGGTGCTGGTCGCGGCGAAGCACCTGGTCGACAACATCGGCATCAAGCCGGTCGAGACGCTGGGCACCAGCTACATCCACTTCATGTTCGACCGCCACGAGGTGGTGCTGGCGAATGGCGCCTGGACCGAAAGCTTCCAGCCCGGCGACCAGGCGCTTGGCGGCATGGGCAATGCGCAGCGGGCGGAGATCTACGAGCTCTTCCCCGAGCTGCAGAACCACGAGGGCCGCAAGGCCTATGGTGCGGCGCGCAAGACGCTGAAGCGGCACGAGGCGCAGCTGCTGATGCACCGCTGAGCGGCGCCGGAACGGACAGGACGGCGCCCGGGCATCCTCGGGCGCCGTCGTCTTGCGGCGAAACGGCCTGTGGCGATTCGTCACGGATGTGGCGGGAGGAGTGTAGATCGTCGTCATTTTGGAAACGACACTCGGGCGTTCCCGCGATTGTTTTATGTTCGCCCCAGAAATGCCGCAATATTAACCAGTCGCATAGATAATCGCGTTTTCACCCGTCTGACGTCTTCTCTGCGCCTGCAAAATGCCTTAATGTTTCCTTAATTCGAGCATCGCGGGCCCAGAGCAGTGTGCACCGTGAGCCGCCCTTCAGCGATCAATTTCGAGGATGCTCATGGCCTGGATTCCGGGAAGTAATGGTGACGACTCACTCGTCGGTACCAACGGCGCAGATTACATCTCGGGCGGAAATGGCGACGACACGATCGTCGGCAAGGCCGGGAATGACACCATCTATGGCGGCAATGGCGACGACCTGATCTATGCCGGCGACGGTTATGACAAGGTCTATGGCGGCGATGGCGACGACACCATCTATGGCGGCGGCGACAACGACGTGCTGGATGGCGGTGACGACGAGGACGTCTTCATTGTGAACCTGTCGTCGACGCCGGATGCCTGTGGTGGCACGCTGAACACCACGGTGGACGGCGACTGCGGCGGCAAGGACTTTGACACGCTCGACTTCTCGGCGCTGCTGCAGCAGGGCTTCGAGATCAAGAACTTCGTCAAGAACCCCGAGACCAACGGCCAGCCCGGGTTCAACGGCCAGATCCAGCTTTACAATTCGACCACGAACGAGTGGGCGAACATCAACTACCACGACATCGAGAAGTTCGTGCCCTGCTTCACCCCCGGCGCGATGATCGCCACGCCCGGCGGCGAGAAGCCGGTCGAGAGCCTGCGCCCCGGCGACAAGGTGCTGACCCGCGACAACGGCATCCAGGAGATCCGCTGGACCGGTCAGCGTGACCTCTCGGCGGCCGAGCTGGCCGTCTCGCCGAACCTGCGCCCGGTGCTGATCCGCGCCGGCGCGCTTGGCCGCGGCCTGCCCGAACGCGACATGATGGTCTCGCCCAACCACCGCATGCTGGTCTCGAACGAGCGCACCTCGCTTTATTTCGAGGAGCACGAGGTGCTGGTCGCGGCGAAGCATCTGGTCGACAATGTCGGCGTGAAGGCGATCGAGACGCTGGGCACCAGCTACATCCACTTCATGTTCGACCGCCACGAGGTGGTGCTGGCCGACGGCACCTGGACCGAGAGCTTCCAGCCCGGCGATCAGACCCTCGACAGCATGGGCCGCGAGCAGCGCGCCGAGATCTTCACGCTGTTCCCCGAACTGCGCGAGAAGGCCGGTCGCCAGGGCTATGTCGCCGCCCGCAAGACGCTGAAGCGCCACGAGGCCGCGATGCTGCGCCGCGCCTGAGACGTTTCGCAAATCGAAACGGACTGTTGACCGATCCGCCGCCCGGCCAGCCACGATGATGTGGAGCCGGGCGGCTTTCGTCGTTGTGCCGCCTCTGTCCGGGGCCGCCTTTCCGCCACAAAGCCATCGCGGAATTGCCTTGCCGCCGACGCCGTGTTGCCACCGCCGGCCGCGATCTTCATCGCGAGATGCTGCGTCGAGCGGTTGCGTGATGGTGGAGTGAGCATGGCGACGATCAACGGGAACAACTGGAGCAACACGCTCAACGGGACGTCCTCTGCCGACACGATCAAGGGCTATGGCGGCAACGACACGCTCAACGGCAATGACGGCAACGATTCGCTCGACGGTGGCACCGGCAATGACTCGCTGCTGGGGGGCGCGGGCGATGACACGCTGCATGGTGGTTCCGGCTCCGACGTCCTGAACGGCAGTTCGGGGATGGACTATGCCGACTATTCCGATTCCGGCGCGGGGGTGAGCGTCAACCTCGCCTCCGGGGCGGCCAGCGGCGGCGACGCGGCGGGCGACATGCTCTCGGGCGTCGACGGGATCTATGGCTCGGCCTATAACGACACGCTGGTCGGCTTCGACGGGTCCAGCACCGCGCCGGGCGACGCCTATACCAACGTCTTCTATGCCGGGGCAGGCAATGACTACCTCGACGGAGCGGGCGGCGATGACTCGCTTTATGGCGAGACGGGCAAGGACACGATCTACGGCGGAAGCGGCAACGACCATATCGACGGCGGGGCCGACAATGACCTGCTCTATGGCGGCACCGGCGACGATTCCATCTTTGGTGGCACCGGCAACGACACCATCCATGGCGGCGATGGCGCCGATTACATCGACGGCGGTGACGGGGCCGACGTGCTCTATGGCGACGGCGGCAATGACACGATCTATGGCGGTGCCGGCAACGACTATATCGTCGGTGGCGATGGCGGTGACGTCTACGACGGTGGCACCGGCAGCGACACCATCGCCGTCGATTATGGCGACACCGCGATCATCAACGGCGAGGAAGACGCCGACGGCAGCGATCGGGACACGCTGATCCTGAACGGCCGCGCGCGGGTGATCTATGATCCGAACGACCCCAGCGGCGAAAGCGGCATCATCCGCTGGGCGAACGGCACCACCACCACCTTCTCGAACATCGAGAACGTGCAGGTCGTGCCCTGCTTTACCCCCGGCACGCTGATCGAGACCAACGAGGGCCCCGTCGCGGTCGAGGCGCTGGCGGTCGGCATGCGGGTGCTGACCCGCGACAACGGTTATCAGACGATCCGCTGGATCGGCCGGCGCGATCTCGGCCGGGTCGAGCTGATGCTGCGCCCGCAGCTGCAGCCGGTGCGGATCCGCCGCGACGCGCTTGGCCCCTCGATGCCCGAGGCCGACATGATCGTCTCGCCGCAGCACCGGATGCTGCTGACCGGCCCGCGCGCCGAGCTTCTTTTCGGCGAGGCCGAGGTGCTGGCGGCGGCGCTGCATCTGGTCGGCACGCCGGGGGTCGAGCGGCTCGAGGTGGACAGGGTCAGCTATCTGCATCTGCTGTTCGACAGCCACGAGATCATCCTGGCGAACGGCGCCTGGACCGAAAGCTTCCAGCCCGGCGATCTGTCGCTCGGCAGCATGGATGCACCGCAGCGCGACGAGCTTTTTACCCTTTTCCCCGCGCTGCGCGAGCGGGCCGGCGACGGCAGCTGGGAGACGGCGCGGCTGTCGCTCAAGCGCCACGAGGTGCGGGTGCTGATGGCGGCCTGAGCAGGGCCTGCCCAAAACCCGGGCGCTCATGCCCGGGAAACGGGCGCTCGCCCGGTGCCGCCCCGTCCTCCCCCCGTCCGGGCCGGGCTTCGCTTGCGCGAATCCCGCGCGCCTTTACCGTCTGGTCAAACACCAGACATGGGGGACAGGAATGAAACCGACGACCGCGACGCTCACCCTTTCGCGCCGCCAGCTGCTTGCCGCCTCGGGCGCGGTGCTGGCCACGGCCGTTTTGCCCGGCCGGCTGCGCGCCGCAGAACCGGTGAAGGTCGCCGGCGTCTACACCGTCCCGGTCGAGCAGCAATGGGTCAGCCGCATCCACAAGGCCGCGATGGCGGCGAAGGACGCGGGGCTGATCGACTACAGCTGGTCCGAGAACACAGCGAACACCGACTATCCGCGGGTGATGCGCGAATATGCCGAGGGCGGCGCCAAGCTGATCGTCGGCGAGATCTTCGGCGTCGAGCAGGAGGCGCGCGAGGTCTGTGCCGATTATCCCGACACCGCCTTCCTGCTCGGCTCCTCCTTCCCGCCGAGCGACGAGGTGCCGAACCTCGGCGTCTTCGACAATTACATCCAGGACGCCTCCTATCTGAGCGGCATCATCGCCGGGGCGATGACGAAGACCGGCAAGATCGGCATGGTCGGCGGCTTCCCGATCCCCGAGGTGAACCGGCTGATGAACGCCTTCATGGCGGGGGTGAGGGAAACCCGCCCCGATGCCAGTTTCATGGTCAGCTTCATCGGCTCGTGGTTCGACCCGCCGAAGGCGAAGGAGACCGCCTTCGCGATGATCGAGGGCGGCGCCGATCTGCTCTATGCCGAACGCTTCGGCGTGTCCGATGCGGCGAAGGAAAAGGGCGTTCTGGCGATCGGCAACGTCATCGACACCCAGGCCGATTACCCCGAGACCGTCGTCGCCTCGGCGCTATGGGATTTCCAGCCCACCTTCGACGCCGCGCTGGCGGCGGTCACTGCGGGCAGCTTTGCCGCCGCCGATTACGGCGTCTATTCGACGATGCGCCACGGCGGCTGCAGCCTTGCGCCGCTCGGCACCTTCGCGGGCAAGGTGCCCGCCGCGGCGCTCGCGCTGGTGGCCGAGAAGGAAGCCGCGATCAAGGCGGGCAGCGTCACCGTGACCGTCGACGACAGCGAGCCGAAGGCATCGTGACCCGGACAGATCCGGCGCGGGAGATCGTCCTGCGCCTTGACGGCATCACCAAGCGCTTCGGGGCGCTCACCGCGAATGACGCGGTGAGCCTGAGCCTCGCGCGCGGCGAGGTGGTGGCGCTTCTGGGCGAGAACGGCGCGGGCAAGACCACGCTGATGAACATCCTCTTCGGCCATTACACGGCGGATGCCGGCACGGTCGAGGTGATGGGGCAGGTGCTGCCGCCCGGCACCCCGCGCGCGGCGATCGCGGCGGGCGTCGGCATGGTGCATCAGCATTTCACCCTCGCCGACAATCTTTCCGTGCTCGACAACATCCTGCTGGGCACCCGGCCGCTGTGGTCGCTGCGGCTGAACCGGGCGGCGGCGCGGGCCCGGGTGCGGGCGCTTGCGCAGGACTTCGGGCTGAAGGTCGACCCCGAGGCGCGCACCGGCGCGCTTTCGGTGGGCGAGCGTCAGCGCGTCGAGATCCTGAAGGCGCTCTACCGCGAGGCGCAGGTGCTGATCCTCGACGAGCCGACGGCGGTGCTGACCCCGCAGGAAAGCGAGGCGTTGTTCGCCACGCTGCGGCGGGCGACGGCGCGGGGGCTGTCGGTCATCTTCATCTCGCACAAGCTGCACGAGGTGATGGCGGCGGCCGACCGGGTCGTGGTGCTGCGCCATGGCAAGGTGGTGGGCGAGGTCGCGACCGCCGACACCAGCCCGCCGGCGCTCGCCGCGATGATGGTGGGCGCCGAGGTCGCGCTGCCGCGGGTGGCCGCCGGCGTGCCGGGGCCAGTGCTGCTGCACCTCGATGATGTCTCGACGACCGACGCGGGCGCGCGGCCGGGGCTGAAACATGTCAGCCTCGATCTGCGCGCGGGGCAGATCACCGGGCTTGCGGGCGTGTCGGGCAATGGTCAGGCGGCGCTGGCCGATCTGCTGTCGGGGCTGATCGTTCCGGCCTCGGGGCGGCTCATCCTGTCGGACGAGGCACCCGCCGACTGGAGCCCGCGCGCGGCGCTTGCCGCGGGCATCGGCCGGATCCCAGAGGACCGGCACAGGACCGGTACCATCGCCGATTTCACCCTGACCGAGAACGCCATCCTCGAGACCTATCCTCAGCTCACCCGCGCCGGGCTGCTCGACCACCGCACGGCGCGGCGCTTTACCGAAGAGCTGATCGCCGATTACGACGTGCGCTGTCCGGGGCCCGAGACGCGGATCCGGCTGCTGTCGGGCGGCAACATGCAGAAACTGATCCTTGGCCGGGTGCTCGAGGCGCGGCCGAAGATCATCCTCGCGAACCAGCCGGTGCGCGGGCTCGATATCGGCGCGGTGGCCTATGTCCATTCCCGCCTGATCGCCGCGCGCGATGCCGGGGCGGCGGTCCTGCTGATTTCCGAGGATCTGGATGAAATCATGGGCTTGTCCGACGTGGTTCAGGTGATCTCCGAAGGTCGGCTGTCGCCCGGTTTCGCCCGCGGCACGATGGGCGCGACCGAGCTCGGGCAATGGATGGCGGGCGCGGGGTTCGATCATGCGGCTTGAGCCCGTCGCCAATCCCGGCCTGTTGCGCCGCCTCGGCCTGCCCGCCGCGGCGCTGGCCGCGACGGTGGTCACCGGCTCGCTTCTTGCGCTCTCGGCCGGGGCCGATCCGCTCGCCACGCTCGGGCTGATCGTGACGGGCGCCGTCGGCTCGAAATTCGCCGCCCTCGAAACCCTGAACCGGGCGACGCCCCTGATCTTCACCGGCCTTGCCGTCGCCGTCGCCTTCCGCGCGAAGCTGTGGAACATCGGCGCCGAGGCGCAGCTTTACGCAGGTGCCCTGGTCACCGCCGTGCTTGGCGCGCATCCGCTGCTGACCGGCTTTCCGGGCATGGCGCTGATCGGGCTTGCCGCGGCGCTTGCCGGGGCGCTGCTGCTGCTCGGCCCGGTGCTGCTGAAAACCCGGCTCGGCGTCGACGAGGTCGTCACCACGCTGCTTCTGAACTTCGTCATGCTGCTCGTCGTGTCGATGCTGCTCGAGGGCGTGCTGAAGGACCCGATGGGGATGGGCTGGCCGAAATCGGCGCCGGTCGCGAAATCCGTCCGCCTGCCGCGGCTGATCGAGGGGCTGCGGCTGCACTGGGGCTTTGGCCTGGCGCTGATCGCGGCGGGGCTGGTGTGGCTGATGCAGGCGCGAATGCGGCTTGGCTACGAGATCCGGGCGGTGGGGCTGAACCGTGCCGCTGCGCGCTTTGCCGGCGTGCCGGTGGGCGCGGTGCTGGTGAAGACGGCGCTGATCTCGGGCGGGCTTGCGGCGCTTGCGGGCTTTTCCGAGGTTGCCGGGCTCAAGGGCACGCTGACCCTCGATCTCAGCCCGGGCTTTGGCTACACCGGCGTCATCGTCGCGATGCTCGCCGCGCTGCATCCGGGCGGCGTGGTGGTCGCGGCGCTGTTCGTCGCCGGGGTCTTCGTTGGCTCGGATGCGATGAGCCGCGCCGCCGGCGTGCCGAGCTATATCGCCGATCTGCTGCTGGCCTCGGCGCTGCTTTACATGGTGCTGGCGATGCAGCTGGTGCGCTATCGGGTGGTGTGGCGATGACCGACCTTCTCGACATCTTCCTGTCGGCGAGCTTCTGGGTGGCGCTGGTGCGCATCGCCTCGCCGCTGATCTTCGCGACGATGGGCGAGCTCATCTGCGAGCGCGCCGGGGTGCTGAACCTCGGCATCGAGGGGATCATGGTCTTCGGCGCCTTCGCCGGCTGGCTGACCGTCTATCTGGGCGGCGGGCTGTGGCTGGGCGTGGGCGTCGCGATGCTGGCGGGGATGGTCTTCGGCCTGCTGCATGGCGTGCTGACCGTGCCCTTCGGCCTCAGCCAGCATGTCGTCGGTCTCGGCATCACGCTGCTGGCGACGGCGGCGGCCTATTTCGCCTATCGCCTCGCGCTGCCCGAGGTCACGAGCCCGCCCAAGATCACTCCCTTCGCACCCTGGCCCATCCCGGGGCTGGCCGCGATCCCGCTGATTGGCGAGGGGTTCTTTGCGCAGACCCCGCTGACCTATGCGGGCTTTGTCGTGGCGGGGCTGACGGCACTCGTCCTTTTCCGCACGCCGCTCGGCCTTGCCCTGCGCGCCGCGGGCGAGAACCCGGCGGCGGTCGCGGCGCAGGGGCTCTCCGTCACCGCGCTGCGCATCGGCGCGGTTGCGGTCGGTTCGGGGCTGATGGCCGTGGGCGGCGCCTTCCTGACGCTCTCGGCCTTTTCCTCCTTCTTCTTCGAGATGGTGAACGGCCGCGGCTGGATCTGCATCGCGCTGGTCGTCTTCGGCGGCTGGAAGCCGGGCAAGGCGGTGCTGGGCGCGCTACTGTTCGCCGCCTTCGACGCCGGCCAGATCCGGTTGCAACAGACCGCACTTGGCGCCACGCTGCCCTATCAGGTGTTCCTGATGGCGCCCTATCTTCTGTCGATCCTCGCGCTCGTCGTCATGTCGCGCCGCGCGAGCGTGCCGGCGGCGCTGATGGTGCCGTTCAACAAGGGGGAAAGATGAGCTTCGACATCCTGGTGAAGGGGGGCGTGCTGCCCGACGGGCGGCAGGCGGACATCGGCATCAAGGGCCGCACCATCGCCGCCGTCGGCCGGATCGAGGCCGAGGCAGGCAGGGTGGTCGACGCCACCGGCTGCCTGGTGGCGCCGCCCTTCGTCGACCCGCATTTCCACCTTGATGCCACGCTCAGCTATGGCACGCCGCGGATCAACGCCTCGGGCACGCTGCTCGAGGGGATCGCGCTCTGGGGCGAGCTGCGCGCCGAGGCGACGGTCGAGGAGATGGTCGAGCGCGCGCTCGCCTATTGTGACTGGGCGGCCTCGATGGGGCTTCTGGCGATCCGCTCGCATGTCGACACCACCGACCCCGCGCTGCGCACGGTTCAGGCGCTTCTGGAGGTTCGGGAAAAGGTGAAAGACTGGCTCGACCTGCAGCTGGTCGCCTTCCCGCAAGACGGGCTCTACCGCGCCCCGGGCGGGCGCGAAAATCTGATCCGCGCGCTCGACATGGGCGTCGACGTGGTCGGCGGCATCCCGCATTTCGAACGCACGATGGCCGAGGGCGCGGCCTCGGTGCGCGATCTGTGCGCGATCGCGGCCGGGCGCGGGCTGCCGATCGACCTGCATTGCGACGAGACCGACGACCCGATGAGCCGCCACATCGAGACGCTGGCCTATGAGGTCATCCGCACCGGGCTGCAGGGCAGGGCCGTCGGCAGCCACCTGACCTCGATGCATTCGATGGACAATTACTATGTGTCCAAGCTTCTGCCGCTGATCGCCGAGGCGCGCATCGCGGCGATCCCGAACCCGCTGATCAACATCATGCTGCAGGGGCGCCACGACAGCTTCCCGAAGCGGCGCGGCCTGACCCGGGTCAAGGAGATGCTGGCGCAGGGGATCGAGGTCGGCTGGGGCCAGGATTGCGTGCTCGACCCGTGGTATTCGCTGGGCACCGCCGACATGCTCGACGTGGCCTTCATGGGGCTGCATGTGGCGCAGATGTCGGCGCCGGCCGAGATGGCGCGCTGCTTCGAGATGGTGACGGCGGGCAACGCCCGGATCATCGGGCTCGAGGGCTATGGCATCGCGCCGGGCTGCACCGCCTCGCTCGTCGTGCTGGATGCCGGCCACCCGGTCGAGGCGCTGCGCCTGCGCGCCGAGCGGCTGTGCGTGATCGCCAAGGGCCGCGTGGTGTCCGAGCGCGCGCGCAACGACGCGCGGCTGAGCCTGCCCGGGCGCCCCGCGAGTGTCGCACGCCGTCATGCCGCGGGGGCGCCTGTGGCGCCGCGGTGACGCGGCCCTGACACGGCCAGGCCCTCACGCCCCCGTGTCTTGACCCGAGTCGCGGTCGGGCGCATCACCAAGGCACCGAAACAAAAAAATAATCGGGCAGTGAACAGATGCAGACAGGCTTTCACGCCCCTGACGGGGGCTTCGATTTCATTGGCATGCGCAAACGCGAGGATGCGCTCGAGATCGTCTATGACGACGGCGTTTCGCGCCGGCTGGTCTGGCGTGTGCGCGGCAAGACCTCCGAATCGCAGCTCGAGGAGGCGCTTGCCCGCGCCTCGCGGCAGCTGAAGGTGCTGCCAGCGCTTTATGCCGAACTGCGCCGCCGCTCGATCGCGATCGAGGCCGTGCTGCACTGATCCCGACCGGTGCCGCCGCCGATCAAGCCGCGCGTTTCGCGCGGCCTTTTGGCGTTTCAGCTTTGCCGAAAGACGGCGGGACAGAAAAAAAGCCGGGTGCAAGCACCCGGCTCAGGAAGAGGGCCGACAGGGGACTGCGCGGCACCCGAACTCAGGTTCTCCAGACCGGGCGCTGCGCTTCTGCCTGCGCCGCTTCCCGGGAGATGCCGATGTCACGCAGCAGATGCGCATCGAGATGCACAAGGGCCAGACGGGTGCGGCGGGTCTCGATCCGGCGTGTGACAAGGCGCAGCAGAGCCACGGCCTTGAGCGGCAGGAGAGACGAGCGGCGCAGCGTGAGCGACGACATGGAGATACCCTTTTCTGTATTGATACAATCGTGTGATCTCTGATAATGGACCCTACAATAAGCGTTACAATCCGTGCCAGAGAAACATTGTGACAGATACAAGTTGGAAGCCTGACCTCTCCCTGAACGCCGGTCCGAAATATCTTTCGCTGGTGCGTGCCCTGCGTGAAGGGGTGCGCCGCGGCGATCTGGCGCCGGGGGCGCGGCTGCCGACGGTGCGCGACCTGGCCTGGCGGCTGAGCGTGACTCCGGGCACGGTGGCGCGCGCCTATCAGATCGCCACGCAGGAGGGGCTGCTCGAGGCGGCAGTGGGGCGCGGCACGTTTGTATCGACACAATCGCGCCGCCTTGGCCCGACCGAACCGCTCTACCGCCAGCCGCTCACCGATTGCGACGATGACGATGGCGTCGTCGATCTGCGCTCGCCGCAGCTGCCCGATGTCGGCCAGACCGAGGCGCTGAAGGCGGCGATGAGCGAGGCCGCCGAGAACCTTGGCCGGCAATATCTGGAATATCCCGGGCTGAGGCGCGATCTCTTTTGCCGCGAGGCGGTGATCGAATGGTTCTCGGGCTATACCTTCGAGCCGATGATCTCGGCCGACGATCTGGTGCTGAGCCACGGCGGGCAGAACGGCATCAACATCGTGATGCAATGCTGCCTGCGCGGCGACCGTCCGGTGGTGCTGTGCGAGGAATTCGCCTATCCGGGCTTCCGCCATGCCGCGCGGCTGAACCGCGCCGAGGTGGTGCCGGTTGCGCTCGACGACGAGGGGATGGTGCCGGCGGCGCTTGATGCCGCCTGCAGGCGGTACGGCGGGCAGGTGGTCTGCGTCACCCCAGACGCGCAGAACCCGACGACGGTGCGCATGGGTGCCGAGCGCCGCCTCGCCATCGCCGAGGTCGCCCGCCGCCACGATCTGCAGATCATCGAGGACGATTGCTACACCGCGCCGGTCTCTGGCCTCGACAGCCTGCGCGCGATCGCGCCCGAGCGCACCTGGCATGTCACCTCGCTGTCGAAGACGATCTCGGCAGGGATGCGCTTTGGCATCGTCGTTGCCCCCGAGGGCATGGGCGAGGCCGGGCGGCTGACCGCGCAGCACAGCTTCTTCGGTCTGCCGCGGCCGGTGACCGACATCATCACCCGGCTGTTCCGTTCGGGGGATGCGATGCGGCTGCGCCGGGCGGCGCAGGAGGTGATGTCGCGCCGGCTCGCGATTCTGGTCGACCGTTTTGCCGGGCAGGAAATCGGCTGGCAGCCCGGGCTGAGCTTCATCTGGCTGCGGCTGCCGCTCGGCTGGCGCGCCTCGACCTTCGCGCGGGTCGCCGAGGCCGAGGGGGTGCTGCTGCGCTCGGCCGACGAATACATCCTGCAGGACGGCGCGGCGCCGAATGCGGTGCGCATCGCGCTTGCCGGCGGCGTGCCCGAGGAGCGTTTCCTGCGTGCCACCGGCCGCCTTGCGCGGATTTTGGAGAATCCGCCCGGCGACCTGCCGATCTGAGCCCGGGCCGGAACCGTGCTCCGCCGCTGCGTGCCGCCCCGGCGCAGGAGGCGGAAACACGCTGAAAAATCAGGCATCTGCCGAAGAGCTCTGCAGCTGCCGCGAAAAACCCGGAAAGCTTCCCCTTTCCTCTGCCGGTGCCTTGTGCTTTCGTGAGCCCGAAAGCGCCGCACAGACGGTGCGCTTGGGAGACGGTGGAATATGGCAGCATCCCCTCTGAAGCGATGGGCCCGGTCAGAGGCCGTAAACGGCTACATGATGATCAGCCCGACGCTGATCTATGCGATCTTGCTTCTGGCGGCGCCGCTCGTCACGCTTGTCGCCTATTCCTTCTTCACCGACGGCTATCTGGTGGTGATCCCGGACCTCACCACGGCGAACTATGCCGAGGCCTGGAGCGACCCGATCTTTCGCGCGATCCTGCTGCGCTCGGTGATCGTCTCGGCGCTGGTGACGCTGGTCACCGTGGTGCTCGCCTTCCCGATCGCCTATTTCATCTCCTTCCACGTGCCGGCCACGAAGAAGTCGCGCTGGCTGTTCCTGATCACCATCCCGTTCTGGACCTCGTATCTGATCCGAGTGTTCCAGTGGAAGGTGATCCTGAACTACAACGGCGTCATCAACTCGATCCTGACCGGGCTCGGGATCACCGATCACCCGCTGCAGATGCTGAACTCGATCGGCGCGATCTCGATCACGCTCGCCCATGCCTATGCGCCCTTCGCGATCCTGCCGATCTTCGTCAGCCTCGAGAAGATCGACCGCTCGCTGCTCGAGGCGGGGCTCGATCTGGGCGAGAACCGGCTGATGACCTTCTGGCGGGTGACGCTGCCGCTCGCCATGCCCGGCGTGATCGGCGCGGTGATGATCGTCTTCATCCCGACGATCGGCGATTACGTCACGCCCGAACTCATTGGCGGCGGCAAGTTGCCGATGGTGGCGAACGTGATCTATCAGCAGCTTCTGAAGATCGACAACAAGCCGCTCGGCTCGGCGATGGCGATCTCGGCGATGCTGGCGGTGGCGGCGGTGGCGCTCGTCTTCCTGTTCCTCAACCGGCGCTTCCTGCGGGGGTCGAAATGAAGTTCTCCTCGCTCAAGGGCTATGCCTTTCTCTACCTCGTCTTCCTCTATGCGCCGATCGTTCTGCTGCCGGTCTTCGCCTTCAACTCGGGGACGATCATCGCCTTTCCGCTGAAGGGCTTCACGCTCGACTGGTTCCGCGATCTCTTCGCCAACCAGACGCTGGGCCTCGCGCTGAAGAACTCGCTGATCATCGCGGTCTCGACCTCGATCCTGTCGACCACGCTCGGCGTCTTCGCCGCGCGGGCGAGCACCCGGTTCAAGTTTCCAGGCAAGACCGGGGTGATGGGGCTGATCATGCTGCCCCTCGTGCTGCCCGAGATCATCATCGCCTCCTCGCTCCTCGTCGTGCTGTTGGCCGTCGGCATGCCGCTGTCGCTCTTCACCGTGATCCTCGGTCATACGCTGATGGCCACGCCCTATGCGATTGCGGTTCTGAACGCGGCCTTCTCCTCGCTCGACCGCTCGTTCGAAGAGGCGGCCTATGACCTCGGCGAGACGAAATGGTCGACCTTCCGGCTGATCATCCTGCCGCTCGTTACGCCCGGCATCATCTCCTCGGCGCTGATGTCCTTCACCATCTCGCTCGACGAATTCATCGTGGCCTTCTCGCTTGCCGGCAAGGAGACGACGCTGCCGATCTACATCTTCTCGCAGCTGCGCTTCCCGAAGCAGATCCCGATGATCATGGCGCTCGGCACCTGCCTTGTCGTCGCCTCGATCGTGCTTCTTGCCACTGCCGAATATTTCCGCCGCCGCGGCCTCGCGAAGACCGGCGCCAAAGATACCGGAGGTTTCCTGTGAGCCAGCTCAACGCCGCGGCCCGCGCACCGCTCGACAGCCGCGCGAAGATGATCGAGTTCCACGAGGTGCACAAATACTACGGTGATTACCACGCGCTGCGCGGGATCACTGCGACGATCCGCGAGGGCGAGTTCTTCTCGCTCCTTGGCCCCTCGGGCTGCGGCAAGACCACGCTTCTGCGCACCATCGCGGGCTTCGAGGACATCTCCTCGGGCGCGGTGCTGATCGACGGCAAGGACATGTCCGATGTCGCGCCGAACAAGCGCCCGACCAACATGGTGTTCCAGTCCTACGCGATCTTCCCGCATCTCACCGTGGGCGAGAACGTCGGTTTCGGCCTGCGCCGCGATCCGCGCTCGAAGGCCGAGAAGGCGAAGGCGGTGGAAGAGGCGCTCGAGATGGTCGGGCTCAAGGGCTATGGCGCGCGCGCGGCACATGCGCTTTCGGGCGGGCAGCGGCAGCGCGTGGCGCTTGCCCGCGCGCTGATCCTGAAGCCGAAGGTGCTGCTCCTCGATGAGCCGCTCTCGGCGCTCGACAAGAAGATCCGCGAGCAGATGCAGGTCGAGCTGATCAAGCTGCAGCGCGAGGTGGGCATCACCTTCGTTCTGGTCACCCACGACCAGGAAGAGGCCCTCGTGATGTCGGACCGGATCGCGGTGATGTTCGAGGGCGAGATCGCCCAGCTCGCCGATCCCGAAACCCTCTACCGCCGGCCGAACTCGCGCCGTGTGGCCGATTTCATCGGGGTAATGAACTTCCTGCCGGCGCAGATCCTCGGCGAGGCGGCGGGCCACGTGCAGCTTGACGTCGGCGGCCTTGGCCGCTTCGAGGTGACCGAGGAACAGGCCTCGGCCCGGGCCTCGGGCAGCGAGCCGGTGGTGGGCTTCCGGCCGGAGACTCTGACCATCCTTTACGAGGGCCAGCAGGCACATGACCGCGAGGCATCGGCGACAATCGACGAGGTCGTCTATTACGGCGACATGACCTATTACGACGTCAAGCTCGACGGCGTCGCGGCGCCGGTGCGGATCTCGATGCGCAATGTCTTCGGCCGCCCGGTGCTCGATGTCGGCACCCGCACCCGCGTCGCCTGGTCGCCGGGCGCGCTCGTGCTCTTCCGCTGAGAAACAGAAACAAGGGGGGGCGCTGCCCCCCTCTTTGGCTGCGCCAAATTCACCCCCCGGGATATTTGCGGCAATTGGAAGGGGGAACGCCCCGGGCTTCCAATCGCTCGAAATATCCCGGGGGGTGAATTTCATTCAGCACGAATGAAAGAGGGGGGCCGCGCCCCCCTGTTTCTTATTCTGCCGCGCGGGAAGCGCGCTTGCGCTCGTTCGGGTCGAGCAGGCGCTTGCGCAGTCGCACGATCTTCGGCGTCACCTCGACCAGCTCGTCGTCGTTGATATAGGCGATCGCCTCTTCGAGCGACATCCGCACCGGCGGCGTCAGACGCACCGCCTCGTCCGTGCCGGAGGCGCGCATGTTGGTCAGCTTCTTCGAGCGCATCGGGTTCACCTCTAGATCGTTCTCGCGCGAATGCTCGCCGATGATCATCCCGACATAGACCTGTTCCTGCGCGCCGATGAAGAGCTTGCCGCGATCCTCGAGCCCCCACAGGCCGAAGGCCACCGAGATACCCGATTCCATCGAGATCAGCACGCCCTGACGACGGCCGGTGATGGTGCCCTTGTAGGGCGCCCAGCTGTGGAAGATGCGGTTCAGCACGCCGTTGCCGCGGGTGTCGGTCATGAACTCGCCCTGATAGCCGATCAGGCCACGCGAGGGCACATGGGCGACGATGCGGGTCTTGCCATGGCCGGCCGGGCGCATCTCGACCAGATCGCCCTTGCGGTTGCCGGTCAGCTTCTCGATCACCACGCCCGAGTATTCGTCGTCGACGTCGACGATCACTTCCTCGATCGGCTCCAGACGCTCGCCGTTCTCCTCGCGGAAGATCACCCGCGGGCGCGAGATCGAGAGCTCGAAGCCCTCGCGGCGCATGTTCTCGATCAGCACGCCCATCTGCAACTCGCCACGGCCCGAGACCACGAAGGCCTCGCCGCCGGGGGTGTCCTCGACCTTGATCGCGACGTTGACCTCGGCTTCCTTCATCAGCCGGTCGCGGATGACGCGCGACTGCACCTTGGTGCCGTCCTTGCCGGCAAGCGGGCTGTCATTGATGCCGAAGGTGACCGAGATCGTCGGCGGGTCGATCGGCTGCGAGGGCAGGGCGGTGTCGACATCGAGCGCGCAGAGCGTGTCGGCGACGGTTGCCTTCGCCATGCCGGCGACGGTGACGATGTCGCCCGCCACCGCCTCGTCGATCGGCTGCTGGCTCAGGCCGCGGAAAGCGAGGATCTTGGTGCAGCGGAACTGCTCGAGCCGGTCGCCCTCGCGCGAGAGCGCCTTGAGCGCGTCGCCGACCTTGAGCTTGCCGGCCTCGACGCGGCCGGTCAGCAGGCGGCCGAGGAAGGGGTCGGCCGAAAGCGTGGTGGCGAGCATCTGGAAGGACTCGTCCTGCCGCGCGATCTGCTTCGGCGGCTCGACGTGTTTCACGATCAGGTCGAACAGCGCCGAGAGATCCTTGCGCGGGCCGTCGAGTTCGAGATCCGCCCAGCCACCGATGCCCGAGGCATAGACGTGGGGGAAGTCGAGCTGCTCGTCGCTGGCGCCGAGGTTGGCGAAGAGGTCGAAGACCTCGTTCAGCGCGCGGTCGGGTTCAGCCGCCGGCTTGTCGACCTTGTTCAGCACCACGATCGGCTTCAGACCGAGCGCGAGCGCCTTCGAGGTGACGAATTTCGTCTGCGGCATCGGGCCTTCGGCCGCGTCGACCAGCAGGCAGACGCCGTCCACCATGCTCAGGATGCGCTCGACCTCGCCGCCGAAGTCGGCGTGGCCGGGGGTGTCGACGATGTTGATGCGCGTGCCCTTCCATTCGACGGAAGTGCATTTCGCCAGAATGGTGATGCCGCGTTCGCGTTCGATGTCGTTGCTGTCCATCGCCCGTTCGGCAACCGCCTGGTTCTCGCGGAAGGCCCCCGATTGCTGCAGGAGCTTGTCAACGAGGGTCGTCTTGCCGTGGTCGACGTGTGCAATGATCGCAATGTTGCGAATGTCCATGAGTTCAGCCTTGTCAGAATTTGGCCCGGCCTTACGGCAAAAGCCGGGGCGATGCCAGCACCTAGTGCGTAGCGGCCGATGAAAACAGGTTGATGACGACGATTCCGGCGAGGATCAGGCCGATGCCGAGAATTGCGGCAAGGTCGAGCTTCTGTCCGAAGAGCAGCCAGCCCGAGCCGGCGATCAGCACCATGCCGATGCCCGACCACAGCGCATAGGTGACGCCGAGCGGCAGATCGCGCAGCACCAGCGAGAAGAACCAGAAGGCGCCGGCAAAGCCCGCCGCGACGCCCAGCGTCGGCCAGAGCCGGGTGAACTGGTTCGAGGCCTGAAGACAGCTCGAGCCGAAGGTCTCGAAGGCGACGGCGATCAGCAGGTAGAGGTAGGTTTTCAAGCGCGGCCCCGGCAGGTGTCAGGTGACGATATACCAGTCGCGCCGATGGTTGAAGGCGATCACCACATTCAGCACCACCGCGCCCAGAAGCGACCAGGCGACCTGGTGCCAGGGCATGATGGTCAGCGCCGCGGCGAACAGGATCAGATCGTGGATGGTCTGGGTCCAGCCCGCCTTGAAGCCGAATTTATCCTGCAAGATCACCGCGACGATCGACACCCCGCCAAGCGAGCCCGAGTGCCGGAAGAGCCCGAGCAACCCGACCCCGGTCGAGACGCCGAAGAGCACGGCCGCCGCCGCCGGGTTGATCGCCGAGATCTGCAGCAGCGGCTTCAGCGCCTCGGCCATCAGCGACACGAAGGTCACGGTCATCAGGCTCTTGATGCAGAACACCGTGCCGCGCGCGTAATAGGCAAAGCCGTAGAACGGGATGTTGATGACGAAGAAGATCGCGCCGAAGCTCCAGTGCGTGACATAGCTCAGGATCAGCGCAAGCCCCGCGGTGCCCCCCGTCACCAGCCCCGCCGCACGCAGCAGGTGCAGCCCGAGCGCGGCCTGCGCCGAGGCGATCACGAGGCCCTGCAGGTCCTCGAAGAGGGTGTAGTGCTTTTCGGGATGAAGGTCAGAATCCATGACCTAATTATCGCGCTGCGCCGCAGCGACGTCCATTCATCCTTGCGCATGGCTGGCATGCAGGATGCGCATGTCAGTGCGCGATATAACGGTCGCGGCGGTGGTTGATCAGGATGATGATATTCAGCACCATCGCACCGAGGGCCGACCACAGCACCTTGTCGAAGGGCAGCACGAAGGCGGCGAACAGGAACACGCCGCAATCGAACAGCACCTGGGTCTTGCCCGCCTTGAAGCCGGTCTTGTCCTGCAGATAGAGCGCCACGATGCCGACGCCGCCAAGGCTTGCGCCGTGGCGGAACAGCATCAGCAGACCCGCGCCCGAGATCACCCCCGCCAGCACCGCCGCCGCAGCGATGTTCAGCCGGCTGAAGTCGAGCAGATGCGGCGCGAGCGTGGTGAAGCCTGACATCAGCGCGATCGCGGCAAAGGTCTTGAGCGTGAACGTCGCCCCCATGCGGCGGAAGGCGAGCCAGTAGAAGGGCAGGTTCAGGCAGAAGAACAGCGTGCCGAAGCCGATCCCGGTGACATAGCTCAGCACCAGCGACAGCCCCGCGATCTGCCCGGTGAACAGACCCGTCGCATGCAGGAAGCTGACCGAGAGCGCGGTCAGCATCGTGCCGGAGACGAGCCCCTGCGCGTCTTCGAGGGCGGTGTGGCGGTCGGGGGCGGGCGAGGTGAGCAGCATCATGGCTGCGGTTCTCTCACGGGTTGCCCGATGCGGCAAGAGGGCGCGGCTGTGGCCGATGTGCAACGCCTGTGGCGCCCGCACCGCGATGCGCGGCCTTTTTCCTTGGCGCGACTCACTGTCGCGGGGCAGGGTACCGCCATCCGGCAATTTCAGACAGGAGGGCGGACCATGACCAATTTCGCATACGCACTCCTGACCGGCGGGCAGACCGCCAATCATGGCACCTCGGCACGAGCCTATTACCGACAGGCCTGACCTTTCTGCCCCGGGCGCTCCGGCGCCTGTTCTGAAACCCCCGACCGGATACCCCTGACAGCCCTGTGGCCGCTTTCGGCCCCGTCGCGTTCCGTCGTGTCCGGTCTTCCTGTCCACACCCCAAGGAGGCCGGTGGCGCGTGCCGCCCCGGAACACAAAATGACCAGGACCGATCCTGTTTCCACCCTCAGCCTGTCGCTGCTCGATGCGATCGTCGCCCGTCACGGGCTGCGGCGCGTCGCGCTTGCCCTGCTGGCCGCGGCGCTGCGCGGCGATGGCATGCGGCGCACGAAAGCCCGGCTCGACATGCTTGACGATCACCTGCGGCGCGACGTCGGTCTGCCGCCGCGGGGGGCCTCGCCGCCGATGCCGGACTGGCTGAGACATATGTGGTGACGTGAAAAGGGCCGGCGCCAAGCGCCGGCCCTTCCCTCCCTGCGCGGCGGGCTTCTTCAGCCGGCCAGCGCCTTGTTCAGGTATTCGTCGACCTTCTCGAGGTAACCCATGGTGGTGAGCCACTTCTGATCCGGGCCGACGAGCAGCGCCAGATCCTTGGTCATGAAGCCGTCCTCGACGGTCTGCACGCAGACCTTCTCGAGGGTGGTGGCGAAGGTCATCAGCGCGTCGTTGTTGTCGAGTTTCGCGCGATGCTTCAGGCCGCCGGTCCAGGCGAAGATCGAGGCGATCGAGTTCGTCGAGGTTTCCTTGCCGGCCTGGTGCTGGCGGTAGTGACGGGTCACGGTGCCATGCGCCGCTTCCGCCTCGACGGTCTTGCCATCGGGGGTGAGCAGCACCGAGGTCATCAGGCCGAGCGAGCCGAAGCCCTGCGCCACGGTGTCCGACTGCACGTCGCCATCGTAGTTCTTGCACGCCCAGATGTAGCCACCCGACCACTTCAGCGCCGAGGCGACCATGTCGTCGATCAGGCGGTGTTCGTAATGGATGCCGGCGGCCTTGAACTTCTCTTCGAACTCTTCCTCGTAGACCTTCTGGAACAGGTCCTTGAAGCGGCCGTCATAGGCCTTGAGGATGGTGTTCTTGGTCGAGAGATAGACCGGCCAGCCCTTCATCAGGCCATAGTTCATCGACGACCGGGCGAAGTCGATGATCGACTGGTCGAGGTTGTACATGCCCATGGCGACGCCGGCGCCGGGGGCGTCGAACACGTCATATTCCTGCACGGTGCCGTCTTCGCCCACGAATTTCATCGTGATCTTGCCCTTGCCGGGGAAGCGGAAGTCGGTGGCCTTGTACTGGTCGCCGAAGGCGTGACGGCCGACGACGATCGGCTGGGTCCAGCCCGGCACGAGGCGCGGCACGTTCTTGCAGATGATCGGTTCGCGGAAGATCACGCCGCCGAGGATGTTGCGGATCGTGCCGTTCGGCGACTTCCACATCTTCTTCAGGCCGAATTCCTCGACGCGGGCCTCGTCCGGTGTGATGGTGGCGCATTTCACGCCGACGCCATACTGCTTGATCGCATTCGCGGCGTCGATGGTGACCTGGTCTTCGGTCGCGTCACGATTCTCGATGCCGAGGTCGTAGTACTTCAGGTCGATGTCGAGATAGGGAAGGATCAGCTTCTTCTTGATGAACTCCCAGATGATCCGGGTCATTTCATCGCCGTCGAGTTCGACGACGGGGTTCTCTACCTTGATCTTCGTCACAGGTGCCTCCTCGGTTGGATGACTCGTCGGCTGCGTCTTAGCCGATTTCAGGGTGCCTGACTAGTGCTGTATGCCTTGGTATACCGACTTTCGCCGCCGCAACCAGAGGAAGGTCGCAAGCGCGGTTCCGGGCAGTGCCGCGGCGGCGCTGAGCACGACGGCGGTCATCAGCGCGGCCTGTCCGTCCTCGCCCTCGGGCGTCGCGGCCAGCGCGCCGAGAAGATTGACGACGAAGAGCGCGACCCAGGCGGTGGTGAGCAGGTTGACGAAGCCCATGTAGGGCGCGCGATCCTCGGCGATGACGCCGCAGAGCGCAATCGCCACCAGCATCGGCAGGGCGCGCAGCACGAAGGCCGCAAGCGGAAAACCCTCGGGCGGGGTCTCGGGGGCGGGCAGGGCGAGGTGCACCAGCAGGGCGCCGATCAGCCACGCCAGAACCGGCAGCGCGATCGCGGCGGCAAAACGGGCCACGATCGACGCCAGCGGGATCATCTGCCGCGGTCCTCGAACCACGGCCGGATCTTCGCCTCGACCCAGTCCCAGACCCGCGGCAGCCCGCGCGCGACCTTGCCGCCGACCCGGGTTTCAAGCTGCGGCCAGGTCACGTCGTACTCAAGCCACGACCCGCCGCCGCCCAGATGGTTGAGCAGCACCGGCTGCACCCGGTCGAGCGATTTCGCGAAGACCGCGGTCGGGGTCTCGTTCGCCTCGAACTCGGTCCAGATCGCGCGCAGCTCGGGGCCGAGATCGGCGGGCAGCAGGCCGAACAGCCGCTCGGCCGCCGCGGCCTCGGCCGCCTGCACCGCGGGCGCGTCATGCGCGGCACCATTGCCCGAATGGATCGGCACATCGCCCACGTCGATCTCGACAAGGTCATGCAGCAGCAGCATCCGGATCGCGCGGTTCACGTCGACACCGGGCGCCGCCTGATCGGCCAGCACCAGCGCGTAAAGCGCAAGCGTCCAGCTGTGCTCGGCCGAATTCTCGCGCCGACTGTTGTCTGCGATCGGCGTCGCGCGGGTGACGGATTTCAGCTTTTCCGCCTCGAGCAGGAAGGCGAATTGCTGCGCAAGGCGCGGCTCGGTCACTGCCCGGCCTCCGTGTCGCGCGGCGCTGTCGCCCCCTCGCGCCAGGACTTCAGCGCGTCAGCCAGAAACGCCTCGCCGCGTTGCGCCGAGATCCGCAGCCGGCAGGAGGTCATGAAGGCCTCCTGCAGCGAGGGCGAGGAGGTGCCGACCACCTTCGCCACCTGCATGTAGAAGCGGTCGTCGTCGAGCTCCTTCATCGCCGCCATGGTCTTGGCGGCGAGGTCGTCGGCAAGCTCGTCGATCAGCGCCATCAGCGCGACCCTTCGGTCAGGCGGCGCCGGACATAGGTCTGCACATGGTCGATCATCGGCTTCATATGCGCCTCGTCGTCCTTGAAGAAGTGATCCGCCCCCTCGATCTCCTCGTGCGAGATGGTGATTCCCTTCTGCTCGCGCAGCTTGCCGACCAGGGTGTGGGTGTCCTTCGGCGGCGCCACGCGGTCGGCGGTGCCGTTGATGATCAGGCCCGAGGAGGGGCAGGGGGCAAGGAAGCTGAAATCATACATGTTCGCCGGCGGCGCGACCGAGACGAAGCCGGTGATCTCGGGCCGGCGCATCAGAAGCTGCATGCCGATCCAGGCGCCGAAGCTGAAGCCCGCGACCCAGCAATGCTTCGAGTTCGGGTTCATCGCCTGCAGATAGTCGAGTGCCGAGGCAGCATCCGACAGCTCGCCGATGCCCTCGTCATACTCGCCCTGCGACCGGCCGACGCCGCGGAAGTTGAAGCGCAGCACGGTGAAGCCGATCTTGTGGAAGGCGTAATGCAGGTTGTAGACGACGCGATTGTTCATCGTGCCGCCGAATTTCGGATCGGGGTGAAGAATGATCGCGATCGGCGCGTCCGGGATGGGCTGCGGGTGGTAGCGGCCCTCGAGGCGACCTTCGGGACCGGGGAAAATGACTTCGGGCATCGTCTCTCGCCTGCTCAATCGCGTGCGTCCCGAGGGGGTGCGGCGGTGCGCGTTCTTGACGCTTTCGCTCGGACACCCTAGGACGAACGGGCCCGGCATCATGCCGGGGTTCGGGTGCTTTCGAGTTAAGCGGCCCAAGGCCCGGCGTCAATGCTTGCGCAGGGATTTCGCGGCGACGCGGGAGGTGGAGGATGAAGCTTTCGACGAAAGGGCGCTACGCAATGGTGGCGCTGGTCGACCTGGCGACGGTGGGCGCCGGTCAGATGACCTCGCTTGCCGAGATCTCGAAACGGCAGGACATCTCGCTGCCCTATCTCGAGCAGCTCTTCGTGCGGCTGCGCCGGGCGGGGCTGGTCGCCTCGGTGCGCGGCCCGGGGGGCGGCTACCGGCTGGCGAAGGAGCCGAAGGATATCCGCATCTCCGAGATCTTCGAGGCGGTGGACGAGACCGTCTCGGCGCTGCATGTCGGCGCCGGCGCCTCGGGGGGGATCTCGGGGTCGCGCGCGCAGTCGCTGTCGAACCGGCTGTGGGAAAGCCTGAGCGCGCAGGTCTTCGTCTTCCTGCACCAGACCACGCTCGAGGATGTGGTGAAGAACGGCCTGAAACCCTGTCCGGCGGTGCCGAGCCTGTTCTCGGTGGTGGACGAGTAATGCCCGAGGGCAGCGCCGGCGGCACCTGCGGGACGCTCCGCGGGGAGTATTTTTGCCAAGAAAAAGCCGCAGCGGCAGGTTCCGAAGAGGCCCCGCTTTTCCTTGCCCAAATACTCCCGCCGGAGGCATCTTCGGCCGGGGCCGGGAGCACGGCCTGATGTCCCGCCTCTATCTCGACTGGAATGCCACGACGCCGCTGCGCCCCGAGGCGAAGGCGGCGATGGTCGCGGCGATGGATGTGCCCGGCAACCCGTCTTCCGTGCATGGCGAGGGGCGCGCCGCGAAGGCGCTGATCGAGCGCGCGCGGGCGCAGGTTGCGGCAGCACTTGGCGCCGAGGGGCAGGATGTGATCTTCACCTCGGGCGCGACCGAGGCGGCCTCGCTGGCACTCGCCGGACGCGACCTTGCCTGTGCGGGTGTCGAACACGATGCGGTGCAGGCCTGGTGCGCGCCCACACTGGCGGTCGACGGGCTGGGGCGCGTCACCGTGCCCGATCCCGCGCAGGCGAC
>VSSQ01000375.1_pt1 | contig 35275 bp, 31 predicted proteins | sample 4763081 | NCBI WGS metagenome assembly VSSQ01 (sample SAMN12137344, study PRJNA551015) | bioreactor metagenome | isolation source: SDC9 anaerobic chlorinated ethene degrading culture | place: USA: Knoxville, Tennesee | collected 2015-01-01
GAGATCGCCACCAGCGGCAATCCGGGTGCCGAAGGCGTGGCCACGCGGGCCACCACAGGTGCTGTGATGTCGGCGGCGGCGCAGAACAGCCACGCAGAGGCGGAACAGTCTCTCGAACGGGTGGAACGTCTGGTCGAGATGATCCCGGACATGGAGGATCTCAAAGCCTCGATGGATCACAACACCCGCGTCACGGCGGAACTCGCCATCGCTATGACCCGGATGTGGGAGCTGGAAGCGATTCAAACCCTAGGCGCAGGCAATGCAGGCGTGGTTGACGCCGCCACCGTTGCCGAAGAACGCCGCTACATGGACTTCACCTTGCCGGACCTTGAGCCATGAGTAGGGCAGGGGTGATGACTGCGCGCGAACTCGTGGAAGAGGAACTTGTCTACGGTGCCCTGCGCCGGGAACAGCTTTGGCGGATGATCGGCCTTTCTGGAGCAGGCTTTGGTGTATTCGGCTGTTTGACAGCTGCGGCTGTCGCGCTGATGGTCGAGACGCCGCCTCCCGTGGTTGTCCCCTACGATCCCGCGACCGGGATGGCGCTCCCCAATGCCACGGTTGAAACCGTGTCGCTCGCCGAACGGCCTGCCGTGATCGAAGCGCAAATCTACCGCTACATTCTCGACCGCGAAACCTACAACCAGCTCGACAACGACCTTCGTGTCCGCCGTGTCCTCGCACAGTCTTCCGGGTCGGCCGAGGCCAACATGCGCGCGATGTGGACATCGGGGCAGGAGAGCTATCCGCCGACGCGTTACGGGGCTGCGGCCGAGATGGCGGTTGAGATCGCATCGATCACCCTTATTGGCGATAACCGCGCCCAGGTGCGGCTCAGAAAGCGCCTGACAAGCCCGCAGGGGGTACAGGATGGATCGTTCACTGCCACGTTGATGTACGAATTCCGGCCAGAGCGGACCCGCGCGATCGACGATGTCTGGCAAAACCCTTTCGGTTTCACCGTTACCCAATATGCCATCCGATCGGACCGTTCCGAATGACTCGCACTCCAATCTCTGCGCTGCTGGCCGCCAGTATTCTCGCGTTCGCGGGAACGACTGCTTTGGCCGAAACTACGCCCCGCCCAGGTTCTCATGACAACCGCGTGCGCGTCGCGACCTGGACTGAAGGCCAGGTTTACCGTGTCGTCACGACTCTGACCCGCGTCACCACAGTCGAATTCGGTGAGGGTGAAACCATCCGCTCGATCATCGCCGGCGATACGGTCGGGTTTCAATTCGACGGTGTCCCGGGTGGCCGTGCCTTCGCCATCAAACCGACAGCATCTGGCGTCGCCACCAACATCACCGTCTACACCAACCGCCGATCCTACTACTTCCATGTCGTCGAAGCCCGGGAGACGCCGCATTATGTCGTGCAGTTCCGCTATCCTGAAAACCGCGTGCAACCCACCAGGGCGGTTGCGGCCGATGCGCCGAATGCGAACTATGCGATCAGCGCCCGAGAAGAGTTCACGCCGACGGCCATCTGGGATGATGGTACCTTCACGTATTTCCGGTTCGCACGGAATGCGCCGGTGCCCGCCATCTTCCGATATTCGAACGGCAGGGAACGCGCGGTGAACAGCCAAGCCTTGAGTGACGGCGTCTTCCGCGTGTCCGGCGTCAACCGACAATGGGTCCTTCGTCTTGGCGAAGATGTGGTTTGCGTCCAGGACGCAGGACAGGCCACATCATGACCGAAGGTACGGAAGACCTCGCCGCGCGCCTCGCGGCTCTCGAAGGTTCGACGGGCAAAGCGAAGGCCAACAAGCGGCCTGCGCCGCTTGCCGCGATCCTTGGAGTCGTCGGCATCGCCGCAGCAGGTGGTCTGGCGTGGGCCGCCCTGCAGCCGTCGGCAGAAACACCAATGGCGACCGCCGCGCCGGAAGAGTTTCAGAGCAACGGCCCCGGATTCGGAGATCTGGCGCCGATTTCTGCCCCGGAGCCCAGCCAAGCCCCGCCTGCGGACACAGGTCCGAGCGAGTCGGAACTCGCGCTGATGGAAAGTCTTGCGACATTGAGAGCGGAACTCGAGGAACTACGCGCAAGACCGGCCGAGGCCACGGACAGCGGGGCGGAGCAGGCGATTGCGGACCTGACAGCGCAAATTGCCACCTTACAGGAAGCATCCGCCGAGGCTCAGCGTGCCCTCGAGCGGCAGCTGACAGAGCGGGATCGCGAATTGGATCAGCTCCGAATGGACTTGGAACTTGCAAGGCTTGCGCCACCAGAGCCGACCTCATTGGGACCAAGTGAAGAAGAATTGCGGCTGGCCGAACTCGAAAGGCGGCGCGCAGCCGAAGCCGAGGCCCGCGCAGAGCGTATCGCGTCTCCTATGATCGCCTTCTCCGGGATGGGCGCAGGTGCGGATAGGGAGAATACGCTGGAAGCCGCACTTCTGAATGCAGATGAAGCCTTTGTTCGTTCGGGCGCGCAACCAGCACAGGTGACACGTGCCGAAGTGATCGCGAACCCATCGAACACGGTTGTTCAGGGCACCATGATTCAGGCTGTGACAGAGACGGCCCTCGACAGCACACTGCCCGGCGCGATCCGCGCCATCGTCTCGGAAGACGTCCATTCTTTCGATGGAACGCGTATCCTGATCCCGCGCGGCGCGCGGCTGATCGGGCGCTACCGCTCCGATGTCGCACTCGCCCAATCGCGCGTCATGGTGGCATGGGACCGGATCATCTTGCCCGATAATCAGACCGTGCAGATCAGCGCCTTCGGTGGAGACGAACTCGGCCGTACTGGCACCACCGGGTTTGTCGACACCCGTTTCGCGCAACGCTTCGGCTCCGCCGCGCTGATCTCCTTGATCGGCGCCCTGCCTGCGGCTGCAGCGGGTCAAATCGACAGCGAGGCGGCGGCCGATGTTGCGAGTGATGTCGGCACCGACCTGCGCGATAGTACGCAAAGCGTGATGCAGGACTATCTGGCGATCCGGCCAGTGATACATGTCGATCAGGGTACACGGATCACGGTCATGGTTGATCGTGACCTCGAGATTTTCTGACATGGCTGCGAGTTATCTGGAAGCGTCGCTCGACCGTTTCGGCCCCGAGGTCCTGCGCGACGACACGATCGAGATCTGCATCAATCCCGACGGACAAGTCTGGGGCGAATTCCAGGGCGACCACTTCATGCGAGGTCTCGGCAGCCCGCTGAGCCAGACCGAGATCAAGGACCTCGGCCACCAGATCGCCTCGGCCGCCTCGACGACACTCAGCACCAAGAAGCCTATCGTCTCGGTCTCGATCCTATATCGAGATCGCCCGATCCGCGCGCAGGTGATCCAGCCGCCGGCAGTCGAGGGCGGGTTTTCAATATCGTTGCGGTTCTTCTCCTCCCTGCCGCTGGAGGCAATCCGGCTCGGCTTCCTCTATGGAAAGGAGCGCAGCCTCGAAGGTCTGCGGCGCGAACGAAACGCCGCGCTGCGCAATGTGGTTGCCTCCGGCGACATCGACGCCGCGCTGCGCTTCTGCGTCGAGAACAAGCTCAACATGATCGTTTCGGGCGGTACATCGACCGGCAAGACGGTCGCGGCGCGCAAGATCCTTTCGCTGATTCCGCCCGAAGAGCGGATCATCACCATCGAGGAGGCGGCCGAACTGCGCCCCGAGCAGCCCAATGCCGTGACGTTGATCGCGGACCGGGACACGGATGCCCGCAGTGCCGATGTGCTCTTGGCCTCAACGCTTCGCATGCGACCCGACCGGATTGTCCTAGGCGAAGTCCGCGGTCGCGAGGCGATGACGTTTCTCGAGGCAATCAACACCGGCCACGGTGGATCGCTGACTACGCTGCATGCCGAGACCCCACAACTTGCTGTTCGCCGCCTCGCCATCGCCGCCCTGAAAACCGATGTGCCGATGACCTATGCCGACATGATCGATTATATCGAGGGCTCAATCGACGTGATCATTCAGGCCGGCCGCCATGAAGGCGCGCGCGGGATCACCGAGTTCTTTCTCCCGGGTCAAACCACAGATTTGAACCTCGACACGGTCGACGGCAGACGCAACAAGAGCCCCTCCGTTGCCGCTGAGTAAAAAAGGATCCCCCCAGATGCGAAAACCAATCCTCGCAGTTATGCTTGCCTCCCTTGCGGGCCCACTTGTGGCGCAGACTTCGCCTCAGGTCTCAAACGATCTCACGATCAATATGACACCCCAGCAATACCGGATCTGCAACGAACGCCCGGCGCGACCGACTTGGATGGACGAAATCAACCCGCGGGAAGCTTACAAAGCGCTGACGCTGATGGACCTTTATGAACTTCGGGCATGGGAACAGATTGTCAAGACAGGCAACTGTGGTTGCGATGTCCGCTTCCCGTCCTGGGAAGATGCCTCTGAGGAATTCGATGAAGAGCACCTTCTGGACTCGGCTGCGGAACACACAACCGCGCAGCGGGACATCAGAAGGCAGCGGAACGATCTACGGTTGGCAGTTCAGGAAATCTGCGAAGCTCAGGGCAACTGGTAATGGGCGTCGTCAGCTGGATGGTCGGAACCGCTGACGGTTTCCTTGTCGATGCTGCCGAGTCTCAGTTCGGGGCTGTGGCCAGCAATACCGGCACGATCGTCCTGCTGATGGTCACGCTTTCGCTGATCGGCGTCTGCATCAACATGGCATTCCAGTTCCGCAGCATGGATGGGGCCAGCTTCTTCTGGTATCTCATCAAGCTGACACTGATAGGCCTCTTCGCCTTCAACTGGGCCAACTTTAATGCGGTTGCGAATGCCGTCATTGGTGGGCTTGACTATGTAGCGGGCGCGCTGGTGTCGTCCGTTGGCGGGGGTGGCGCAGGCGCAACCCATTTCGCGGGAGAGTTCGACAACCTGATCGAGCGATTCGCGACATATCTGAACGCGATCGGCAGCAATCTGAACTGGATGACAGGCGCGATCCTGGGTGGGATCGGCCTGGTGCTCCTCAGCCTCCTTGGCTTCATGACCGGGATCGTCCTCATCTTCGCCAAGATGATGCTGACCCTGATGCTGGGCCTCGCACCTATCATGATCGCGCTGTCGCTCTTCGACGCAACCAAGGATTTCTTCCACAGATGGGTCTCGACGACGATTAGCTACGCCTTCTACCCCATCGTCATCGCCGCCATGTTCTCGACCGTGGTCGGTATGGCGAATTCGCTGTTAGCGCAGCTCGGTGACCCAAACTCCGCAACCAATATCGGCTCGCTGGTGCCGTTCTTCGTGATGGTGTTCCTGGCGAAGGGCTTCGTCGCGGCCACGCCCCTGATCGTGCGGGGGATCTCGGGGAACCTGATGGTGGCCGCGGCACCCGCTGTGGTCGCGGGATCGACCGGGATCCTGCGGGGGATCTTCAATACCGACGGCGTGAAGGGCAGGGCGCGGATCGGTGCGCTCACGACGGGTGAGGCGATCGGGCGGGGGACTGTCCAGGCCCCCGCTGCTGTGCGGAGTGCAGCGGCGACGGCGAGCGCGCAGGTGGTCAGGATGGCCGAGAGGGCGAAAAGGCTGGGGCGGTGAAGCACAGCGCGACTGAGCAACGGCTGATGATCCAGCTAGAGACCTGCTGCCTCGTAGCGCGTGTACACCTCGGTGCTGCCGTCATGAAGGATGAGGAACACGTCGTAAGCCTCGCGTTCGCTCTCCGGCCCCATGCCGGGGGAACCGTAGGGCATGCCCGGAACGGCCAGACCCACGGCGCTGGGACGCTCGGCCAGCAGCCGCCGGATATCAGCGGCCGGCACATGGCCCTCGATCATGTAGCCCTCGACTTGGCCGGTGTGACAGGAGACCATCTCTTGCGGGATGCCATTGTCGGACTTGTAGCGCATCAGCATCGTGCCCATGCTCGCCTCGGTCGTGACGGTGAAGCCATCACCCTCCAGGATCTCGATCCAGGCCGAGCAGCAGCCGCAATTCGGGTCCTTCAGGACGTGTATCGACGGTCCTCCGGATTGCGCCAGCGACAGTTGGGGGAGCCCTGCAAGAAGGGCCGCGCTGCCGATCAGCAGGCCGCGTCGGGTGAGGGTGTCTTGTGTCATGTCGTTCTCCATGGGTTGAAGTCAGGTGCGCTCAGAGGTCGATCCGCCTGAGCCGCAGCGCATTGGTGATGACCGAGACCGACGAGAGGCTCATCGCCGCCGCCGCGATCATCGGCGAGAGCAGGAGGCCGGTCAGGGGATAGAGCACCCCCGCGGCGACGGGCACGCCTGCGGCGTTGTAGACGAAGGCGAAGAACAGGTTCTGCTTGATGTTCCTGAGCGTCGCGACGGCCAGTTTCCGCGCGCGGACAAGCCCCACGAGATCGCCGCGCATGAGCGTGATCCCGGCACTTTCCACGGCCACGTCGGCGCCGGTGCTCATGGCGATGCCGACGTCCGCGGCCGCGAGCGCAGGAGCGTCGTTCACGCCATCACCGGCCATGGCGACCGACTTGCCCTTGGCGCGCAGTTCCTCGACCAGCTTCTGCTTGTCCTCCGGCAGGACGCCGGCGCGGACCTCGTCGATGCCGAGCTTTGAGGCCACCGCCTCGGCCGTTCGCCGGTTGTCGCCGGTGGCCATGATGACGGTGAGACCCAGCGCGTGCAGATCGCGGATCGCCGCTTCGGTCGTCTCCTTGATCGGGTCCGCCACGGCGACGATCCCGGCGAGCGTGCCATCCACGGCGACGAACATCGCTGTCTTGCCGTCCGCGCGCAGCGTGTCGGCCTCTGCCTCGGCCTCGTCCGTCGACAGCCCGAGATCGGTCATCATCGCCGCATTGCCGAGCGCGACCCTGCGTCCCCCGACAGTGCCGTGGACCCCTTTGCCGGTGACCGCCTCGAAGTCCTCCGCAGTCTCGAGCGACAGGCTGCGGTCCTTCGCCCCGGCCACGATCGCTTCGGCGAGCGGATGCTCCGACCCGCGCTCGAGCGCAGCGGCAAGGCCGAGTACCTCCGCCTCGTCGCCATGAAGCGCCACCACATCGGTCAGTCGCGGCTTGCCCTCGGTCAACGTGCCGGTCTTGTCGACGATCACCGTATCGACCCGCGCCATGCGTTCCAGCGCCTCGGCATCCTTGATCAAGACGCCCGCCTGCGCGCCCCGGCCGGCGGCCGTGGTGATGGAGATCGGCGTGGCGAGCCCCAGTGCGCAGGGGCAGGCGATGATCAGGACCGAAACGGCCGAGGCGATCGCGAAGGCCAGCGCCGGTTCGGGCCCGGCCCAGAGCCAGACGCCGAAGGCGATGATGGCTATCACAACGACGGTCGGCACGAAAACCGAGGAGACCTTGTCCGCGAGTCCCTGGATCGGCGCCCGCGACCGCCGCGCCCCGGCGACCATCTCTACGATCTGCGACAGCACCGTGTCAGCGCCCACCTGCGTCGCGCGCACCGCCAGCGTGCCGTTCTTGTTGATCGTGCCGCCGGTGACGCGGTCGCCCTCGACTTTCTCCACCGGGACCGGTTCGCCCGTGATCATGCTCTCGTCGACCGACGACCGGCCCTCGACCACCTCGCCGTCCACCGGCACGCTGTCTCCGGGCCGGACCCTCAGAAGGTCGCCCTCGACGATGTTCTCGAGCGGTGCGTCGTATTCCGACCCGTCTGCCAAAATGCGCCGCGCGGTCTTGGGCGCGAGGTCCAGAAGCGCGCGGATCGCGTCGCCCGTCCGCTCCCGCGCGCGTAGCTCCAGCACCTGACCGACGAAGATAAGCGCCACGATGACAACGGCCGCCTCGTAGTACGTACCGACGCCGTGGCCCATCCGGTATTCGACCGGGAACACGCCCGGCGCGAAGGTCGCGACCAGCGAGTAGAGATAGGCCGCGCCGACGCCGAGCGAGATCAGCGTCCACATGTTCGGCGAGACATTGCGGATCGAGTCGATCCCGCGCCGGAAGAACGGCAGCGCGGCCCAGAGGATCACCGGGGTCGCCAGCACGAACTCAGCATAGACCGAGAGGCGGTGCCCCATCCACCCACGCACGTCTAGCCCGACGAGTTCGCCCATGGTGATGATGATGAGCGGCACCGCCGCCGCCGCCGAGATCCACATGCGTCGCGTGAAATCGACGAGCTCGTGACTCGGTTCGTCCGAAGGCACCATGGGTTCCAGCGCCATGCCGCAGATCGGGCAGCTCCCCGGCTCGTCACGCACGATCTCGGGGTGCATCGGGCAGGTGTATTGCGTGCCGGGCTGGGCCTTCTGTCCGGCCTTCTTCGCGTTGCCGGAGGCGTAGAAGTACGGATCGGCGTCGAACTTCTCCTGGCACCCGGCGGAGCAGAAGTGGAACGTCTCGCCGCCGTAGTCGCGCGTCCGCGCGCCCTCCTTGATCTCGACCTGCATCCCGCAGACTGGGTCGGTCGCGGTCTTTGCGCCGGTTTTGGTGTCGGAGGTAGCGTGATGGTGATGATGGTTGGCCATGGATTGATGTCCTTTCTGTCCCGGTGTGCGGCCTCCAGTCGTTGGAAGGTCAAGAGGTGGGCTCGTGTCTTTCTTCTTGTGCGGAATGGTGGCTGCCATGCGCCGGTTCGTGCGATGGCGGGTTGAGCGCGAGGAAGATGCGCTCGAACAGGAAAACGGCGGTCATGCCGGCGATCGCGATGACGACGATCAGCGGGTCGCTCTGCCATTTGAGCGCGGCGAAGGCCGCAAGGACCACCGCGTCCAGTCCGATCGCCGTCAGCAGGACCCATCCATGCGCGCCGATCTCCTCCCGCAGAGTCCGCCAGACACCCCAGTGGATCAGGATGTCCATCACGAGGTAGAAAAAGGCGCCAAGCGAGGCGATCCGGCTGAGGTCGAAGAAGATCGTCAGCGCGCTGGCGATCACCACCGTATAGACGAGCGTATGGTCGCGGATCGTGCCCGGCATACCGAAATGGCTGTGCGGGATCAGCTTCATGTCGGTCAGCATGGCCAGCATCCGCGACACAGCGAAGATGCTGGCGATCACGCCCGAGGCGGTCGCGACCAGTGCGAGCGCGACTGTCAGGTAGAAGCCGATCCGCCCGAGGGCGGGCTCGGCCGCTTCGGCGAGCGCGTAGTCCTTTGCCGCCACGATCCGATCGAGCGGCAGGCTGGCGCCGACGGCAAAGGCGACGAGAAGGTAGACGACGACACAGATCGCGATGGATATGATGATCGCTCGCCCGACGTTGCGGTGCGGGTCGGTGACCTCGGCGCCGCTGTTGGTGATCGTCGTGAAGCCCTTGAAGGCCAGGATCGCGAGCGCCACCGAGGCAAGGAAGCCCGCAACCGCACCGCCATCCGCGCCTTCCGCCGCCTCGAAAGAGAAGCCGCCGGCCCAGAGCGCGGCAATGCCGAAGGCCGCGATGCCGCCCACCTTGAGGACCGCCATGAGCTGCGACAGAAGACCCACGGAGCGGTTGCCTGCCGCATTCACGAGGTAGGCGAAGACGATGAGGCCCACGCCGATGGCAGGGACCAGCCAGCCCTCGGGCTTCAGATCGAGCCCCCGCAGGAGGTAGGTCGCAAATGTCCGCGCCACGAGGCTTTCGTTGATGACCATCGACAGCGCCATCAGCAGCGCGGCACCGGCCGCGACCGTCGTCGGACCGTAGGCCTTGGTCAGGATCATCCCGATCCCGCCCGCAGACGGCCAGGCGTTGGACATCTTGACGTAGGTATAGGCGCTGAATCCCGTCACCACGGCGCCAGCGACGAAGGCAAGGGGGAACAAGGGACCCGCAAGTTCTGCAATCTGCCCGGTCAGTGCGAGAATGCCCGCTCCGATCATCACGCCGGTTCCCATTGCCACTGTGTCGAAGAGCGACAGGCTGTTCTTCTGATACTGCTGGGCCATCACTTCTTCCTTTCTGCCTTCCCTCGCGTCGCGGCCCAGATCAGCGGCAGCCCGGTCACGAGGCCGAGACCGAGGACCGCCCATGTGGCCCGGCCAAGGTCACCGCTCACCGCCTCGCCGCCGAAATGCGCCAGCAGGAAGCTCGCCGGGATGATGCCGGCCAGTGTCGCCAGTGCGAAGCGCCAGGCATGCAGGCGGCTGAGCCCGGCGGCGTAGCTGATCATGTCGAAGGACACGAAGGGCATGAGACGGCTGGCGAACACCGTCGCCGTCAGGGCGGTCTGGGACCCCAGAAGCCCGGCATCGATCCTGTCCCCGAAGACGCGGCGGACCACGTCGTGCCCCAGAACCCGCGCAAGGCCGAAGGCGATCAACGCGCCAAGCTCGGCGCCGATCACGACCTGAACCGTGCCCCAGACATGTCCGTAGGCCGCACCCGCCGCCAGCGCGATCGGTGCGCTCGGGATCGGGCTGGCCACGACCGCGATTGTCATGAGCGTGACGACCAGCATCGGCCCCCAGAGACCCGCGCGCGCGACCAGCGCCTCCAGTCGCTCGGGCTCGAACCAGTCCCGGACCTTGGCAAGGGCCGAAGGCGCGATGAACCACACCCCGAGCAGGACGATCCCGAGGATCGCCAGACCAGTGAGAATGCCGGCGCGTAGGCTCATCTCAAACCGCCGCGACGGCCTTCGCCAGCAGGTCGCGGACCTGGCCTGCAACAGCGTGCAGCTCGGCGTTCTCGATGGCCTGCATGGACGCGACCGGGTCGATGGCGCCGACCTCCACGCCGCCCTCGACCTCCCGCAGGATGACGTTGCAGGGCAGCATTGCGCCCACCCGCGGCTCGATCCCGATGGCCTGCCAGGCCATCTTCGGGTTACAGGCGCCGAGGATGCGATAGGCCGGCATGTCGACGTCGAGCTTCTTTTTCATAGTCGCCTTGACGTCGATCTCGGTCAGAACGCCAAAACCGTGATCCGCCAGCGCCTTTCGTGCCCGAGCGTCGACGTCGTCGATACTTGCGTCGGGGATCATGCGATTGATCGTGTAGGTCATCGCGAAATCCTTTCTCCTATTTCCGAAGATACTTGATCAGCGCTGCTATGGCCAAAACCAGCAGCACAAGGATCAGCAGGCCGAACAGCCAGCCAAACCCCATACCCCAACCCATACCGGTGCCCATGTCGTTCCAGTTCATCATGTCGTCCTCCTGTTTTCCGGGCTGCGAGAGGCCCGTCTCTGCGGATCTCGCGAGAAGGTGGTGGAGCGAAACCGCAGCGATCGGGACGTCGGGGCGCTCGAAGCGAACGCCCCGCCTGCGGTCAGACCGAAGCCGATACCGCGAACTCGGTCATCATGCCGGTCGCCAGGTGCGGCATGTGATGGCAATGGAGCATCCAGCGCGCGGCTTCGCCCGCGTCCAGCGCCAAGTCCACCATCGACATCGGCGGCACGTAGACCGTGTCGCGCAAGGCGCCTGCCACGCGGCGTCCGTTCAACCCGACGACCTGGAACACGTGGCCGTGCAGATGCATCGGGTGCCCCATCATCGACATGTTGTGAAAGGAGAGCACAACCCGCTCGCCTCTGCGCGCCGTGACCGGCTGGTGCTGGCCCCAGACGGCGCCGTTGATCGTCCAGACATAGGGCTGCATCGAGCCGCCCAGCATCAGCATCTGGCTGCGATCCACGGGGCGCTCCGGCAGGGCGTCCACCGCGATCAGCCGTGCTTCCTGCGCAAGATCGGTGTCGAACGCGGGCGCTTCAGCCTCCGCCACGGCATCGACGCGCCGCACCTCGGCACCGGGCGTGGCGAGGATCAGACCGGTGCGCTCCCTCGCCCCCTCGCGCAGCGCGAGGATCGGCCAGGCTCCGTTTTCGTTCGGCAGGTCGATCTCGAGATCGAGCCTCTGTCCCATGGCGAGCCCGAAACGGTTGCCGGAAAGCGGCTGCACCGCGTGACCGTCCGCCGCGACGAGGCGCGCCCCGGCCGCCCCGGTATCGATCCAGAACACCGTGGCCGCCGCGGCGTTGATGACGCGGAGCCGGATGCGACCGCCGCGCTCGACCTGCACCACGTCGGGGTCAGATAGCGTGCGATCGTTGGCGAGATAGGCGTCCCAGTCGTAGTCGTTCAGGTCCATGGCCATGCCGCCCATCTGGCCGCCCATGCCCATCATCCCGCCCATACCCGGCATCTGGTCCATTGGCATGCCGCCCATTGCGCCGTGATCCATGCCCGGCATGGCGCCCATGCCGCCCATGGGCGTCCCCTGCATGGGTTGAGCACCGCCGTGATGCGCGTGTGCGCCGTGGCCGCCGCCCGCGTGACCGCCGCTTATCTCGGCCAGAACCTCTTCCGGGGACTTGAACGAGAAGTCGTGCAGGAACATCACGACCTCCTGCCGGTCGGCGGCGACATCCTCGGCCGAGCGCACGATCAGCGGCGCGGCGAGCAGCTGCATCTCCTGGGTTGGCACATGGCTGTGCATCCAGTGCGTGCCGGGCCGCGCCTCGAAGTCGTAGGATCGGGTCTCGCCCGGCGCGAGCAGGGGCATCGGCATGTCGGGCACGCCGTCCTGCGCGTTGGGCGGGATCTGCCCATGCCAGTGTATGATCGTGCCGATGTCGAGATCGTTGGTCAGATCGACCCGGAACCGCTGTCCGGGATCGAGCACCAGTCCCTGGCCGCCGGAACCGGCAAGGCCGAAGACCGAAGCCGCGCGTCCGTCGATGTCGAGCGTGCGCGTGGCCGCGGCTAGGCGAAGTGAGTCAGGGGTTTGCGCAAGGGCAAACCGGGGCATGTGCGCAACTGCAACGGCGGCCGCGCTTGCGGCAAGAAAACCGCGTCGTGAAAGGGTGTTCATGGTCGTCTCCTCGGGACATTCCGTCCCGTACAAAAATGCCTATGGGGACGCCGCGGGCGTCGGCCCGGGCGCTATCAGAGGAGACGGAGCTTGGGAGGTCGTTCGTTCAGTCCTGGCATATGGCTGACGTGGACGGCCCCGGCGGGAGAGTCGTGGTCCGCGGGCTCGAAGGCGTGTCCGGTCTCCACCCCCGGCATCGCCAGGAAAACCGACAGACCTGTACAAACAAACTCGCAAATGGAGGCGTCGGTCGCTCCACAATGCTGGTTGCCGTCACAGGATGGATGAGCGTCGCCGGACGCGTGCATCATCGCACCAAGATGATCCGTATGGTCCAGCTGCATACCGCCCATTCGCGTAGCATGGGCTGCGCCGATCGTCGTAACCACGGCGATCGAGATTATGGCAAGCATGGAGAGGACTCGGGCGAACATGCCAGAAAGATAGACATTGCTCGCAAAAATGTCCAGTGCCGCCGGCGATACGTCTCTGGCTGATTCGGCCTCAGCGTGAAGGCGATAAATTACTAAAGCGATCGGGACCGAACACTTGAGAAGAGGCGTCCGAATAGCGGTGGCAGGTGTGACCGCTGGCGGCATTGTGATTGCGGGCTGGCACTATCGCATTGCTTCAACCAGCGGTATCGCCTCGGTAGAGGTCGTCTCGCAAGGACGGCAGATCTATTCCGATCAATGCGCCGCATGCCACGGAACGGATCTCGAAGGCCAACCTGATTGGCGCTCGCCGCTTCCCTCGGGCCGGTTGCCGCCGCCTCCCCATGACGCCAGCGGTCACACCTGGCACCATCCCGACGATGTGTTGTTCCGCATCGTAAAGGAAGGCACGGCCGCGATCGTCGGCGGCGGCTACAAGAGCGACATGCCGGGGTTCGGAGGCGTTCTGAGCGACGCGGAAATCCGCGCGGTGCTAGCCTACATCAAGAGCACATGGCCAGAGCGCGAGCGGAACTATCAAGAAAGCATGTCACAGGGAAACTAGATGCTCCAAGTAGAGCTGATGCGGGGCATGGTCACAACGTCAGTGGTGGGCGGAGCGTTTTGGGAAGCGATTCAGAAACAATAGCTTAACGTGGAGTTGGTTGGATATCGGGTCCATCCCGTCCTGCGGTCGCCAAGCAAATCGTTGTTGCAGGGAAACCTCGGATTTTTCTGGCAGATTGGACCGACTTCGCAACGCCCTGTGACGGCGATGTGCGATCCGTGTGCACGTCTCTGGGAGCCAGCATAATACCGCCAGAGAGGCGGCGGCCATTAGTCATCCATGCGCTTCAATGATCGCCCGCGTCGTTTGCACTGCCGCTGCCAGTTCTGATCTGCCTGCATGGTTGAGACCCATTCCTGCGAGATCGAGCGACAGCTGTCCCTGGCCACCTCCGCTTGCAGCAGCACGAGCCGCGCGGCCGCGAACCTTCGCTGCGCTGACAGGGTCAGTTTTCGCCGCGTTAGGCGCATTCGGGTCGACTTCCCGCGGTCCCGCAGCCGCCCGAACCTCCTGCAATTCCTGCTTCAGCTTCTCCACCGTTTCCCGGGTCTCAGACATCTGCCGATCCCGCCGCAGCCCGTCCTCGTCCGGATACGGGAAACTCCCCGATTGACAGGCGTGCAGAACCTTCAACGCCGGGTCCTCGAAATACTTCACCCTTCTTGCCCGGATCGGCATCTGCGCGTCGATCACGAGGATGACCTCGTCGAGGTCCATGCGTCGGGCCTCATCCTCGGTCAGGAGCGGGGTATCTTCTGTCCTCTCCGAGACGCTGCGCCCTTCGAATGGATTGCGTCCAACCGCGCGGGAGCGGGTCACCACACGCTTGGTGGTCTTGCCCACAGCCTGGCTCAATTCCTCGATGGTCTTCTGCTCGGACGGGGTGAGGTAGAGCTTTACCCCGGCGCCGCCCTGCAGCGACCTGCGGGTGTTTTCACCATAGATCTCGTCCAGCGCGGGGATGGTCTGGGTCACGATGGCGAGGTTACCGCCGAAGGAGCGCAGCGTCTTGATGCTCTCGGCTACGATTGGCATTTTCCCGAGCCGGTCAAACTCGTCGAGCATGATCATCACCGGCCAGGGCTCATCATCGCCGGGTTCCTGTGCTTGCAGCGAGGCAATCAGGTCCGAAAAGAAGAGGCGGATCAGCGGAGCCAGCGGGCGGATCATCTCGGATTCGACCACAAGATAGATCGCATGTGGGCGGCGGCGGATATCCCGGAATGAGAAGTCAGAGGTCGCGGTGGCCGCGTCAATCGCGCGGTTGTCCCAAGTGTCGAGGCCCGATGTCATCAGGAGGGAGAGGTAGGACGTGAGGGTGTCGTTGTTGGTCGATGCCATACGCTCGAAGATCAGTTTGGCCGACTTGTTCTTCACCTCCTGTGAACGCTTCAGGTATTCCTTCTGCTTGTCGCCCCCCGAGGCTGTGATGCGGTAAATCTCGCCGATGGTCGGAACGCCGCGCTCGAAGGCCAGAAGACCGGCCGCTACGAAGAGGTCGATACCCCCGGCTAAAAGCCCGCTCAGCTTTTCATTGTCGGTCTGCAGAAAGAGCTTCGCGGTGAGTTTAAGCTCCATCTGCTGCCGGTCGGGGTTGGTCATGGCAGCAATGCGCGCCAGCGGATTATAGCGATGTGTCGGTCGGTCCCAGTCGGTCGGCGCGAAGCGGAAAACCTTGTCCCCCATGCTGGCGCGGAAGCGCGAGGTCTCGCGGAAGTTCTCGCCTTTCACGTCAAGCACAACTGCGGAGCCCTTGTAGGTCAGCAGGTTCGGGATCACGAACCCCACGCCCTTGCCCCGGCCTGTAGGCGCCACGATCAGCGCGTGGGGGAAGGTTTTTGAGACTAGGAACGGGCGCCTGGATTTCGGGGAGCCGAGCTTGCCCAGAAGGAAGCCGCCGCCGGGCTTAGCAAAGAAACCGTTCCTCTTCATCTCGCTGCGAGTCTGCCAATGCGTCGTCCCGAAGCGGGTCAATGCATCCCCCAGAAGCGTGACGCTCAGCATCAGCGATGCCAGGCCGAAGCCGCCAAGGATGAGGTTCACCCAGAGGAAGTCCTTCGGCGCAGACTGAGACAGACCCAGATATTCGCGGGCGAGAAGGGTGACGTCGAAACGCGTGGGTGAAAGCCCATAGCGGAACATGACAAAGCCAGTCGCCACGACATAGCCCATGGCGAGACCGACCAGCACGAGGCTCAAAACTCCTAGGGCAATCTTGCCTTTATCCATGGGTGATCCCCTTCTCACCATGTGCCGCGGCGTGGCGCGCGCGCTGCGCCTCGATCTGCTCTTCGGCCAGAGCATCGAGAACGCGCTCCATGGCCGGGCCATGCGCGGTTACCTCGCTGCTTTGAAGATAGGTCTTGGCGAGTTCCAGCTGGCGCAGCGGATCCTCGGTGAACTTGTCCAGGACGTCCGCATTTCCCGCCCGCAGCGCGTCGATTGCGTCGGGGCTTAGTCGCTCGTTTATCTGCTGGACGATGTCCTGCTGCTCTGACTCGGAGAGTGGGCCCTCGACGTCGGCGTTTCGCACAAAGGCCATGACGGTTGGCGCTGTCTCCTCCAGATACCGGCGCTCGGCGTAGTCCTGTCGCGCCTGGTCCTCGATAATGAGGCTGCGCTCGCTGATATAGGCACGCGACGCGCCGAGCGAACGAAGGTGATTGATTTCGTCCTGGACGGCCTGCCCGAATTCATCATCCGGCATCTCCGTGCGATAGCGGGCGAGGGTGCGGACTTCTTCGGTGATCGGACCGAGATGATCCGAGGGATCCCGCAAGGCGAGGTCCATGTCGCCAGCATGCAGCGTCCGGTCCTGCTCCGATACCGCATATTGCTGCGGCATTCGACTGTCAGTCGCCTGGTCCCAGGCCATCGAGGCCAGTTCAGCATGCTGCGGCGATTTCTGCGCGTAGGCGTCGAACGCGGCGCGGGCCTCTTCAACCTCCACGGCGCCCGCCCGCCGGACGAACGGGTCGTCGGAGAACGGATGATCGAAATCCGTCCGGCGGAACTGCGCCACCAGCGCTATGAACGCCTGCCGCTCCGATGGGGCAAAGATGTCGGACCCATCTTGCACGAGATCACTCCCAGGTGTCGTCAACCGCTCACCAAGCGCTGCCTCAGCGTCATCCACCTCGTCGACCTCGGTTGGCGCGCGCAGGACGCGTACATCGGTCAAAACATCGCCCAACCGAACATGCACGGCTTCCAGCCGGTCGAGCGCTTCTTCCCGGTCCGCAGATTTTTCCAGATCGAGGTCGCTTGCTTTGGCAATCCCCTGCAGATCCTGTGCCAGCCACTGGCGCTCCAATGCGGCATTGCCTGCCCCCTCCCGCAGGCGCGCGGCCACAGCCTCGGCATCGATGCCCGTGCCTTGCAACGCCTCGGCCAGCTTTGGTACCACCTCTCCATCGTCAAGACGCGCGAGGTGTTCTTCACTTAAGTTTGGCCTTGCATAGATGCCGTCCCGGGATGGGGCATCGACCAGGGCGGCGGAGCGATCCCCGAGCGGGTTCAAATGCGCTACCGAGGCCAGTACGTCGGTCAGCTTGCGCTCGATCACCGGTCTCTCGGCCGCCGGCGCCCTGTCGATTGCCGCCTCGATCTGGCGAATGTTCTGAGAAAACTCGGTGATCAGCGTGTCGAACGCTACTTCGTCTTGGGACATGTAGATGGCTCCGTCAGATTGAATCTGACCGCCACTGGCAAGGATGGTGCTGGCCCTCTCGAGCGCTTCGGCCACGTCTTCGAAATTCGAACGGGACGCCTCCGCCGCGAGCCCGCGATAGATCAAAGCGTTGTGCCGGACGGTTTCCAGAGCGGCCGCCAGGTCAGCGCCGGTTCTCTGGCGCTCGACAGGGGGACGGCCTTCATCGCGGGCCTTGTAGATTTCATCGATCTCGGCGCGGTAGGTCGTGACGCCGCGATCCAGACGGCGCGTCGCCTCAAGGCGGATCCCATGAACTTGGGCCGCCTCGACCATCGCCTCGCGAAAGGCGTCGTAGTTGAAGTGATGATCCTTCCCGAGAAAGAACATTTCGCCATCCTTGCTGCGGCGGTTCAGAACGATATGCGCATGTGGATGCGCGCGATCTTGGTGTATTGCAGCAATATAGTCGAATTGCGACCCCTCACCTTGAAAGAACTTCTCGCAGACTGCCTGGGTGATATCGCGAACCTCCTCGCCGCTGGTTCCAACCGGGAATGCCATCAGCAGATGCGACGTATGGCCAAGCTTGGGGCTGTAGCGCTCGTTCCACTGGTTCTCGAACCGCCGCGCCACTCGGTTGATCTCGGCTTCCGAGAGCTGCTTCTTCCCGTCATGGGTGCCGCGACTGTCGAGGATATGGGTCGACTTCGTCGTGAGATATGTGAGCTGCGCCCGTAGCTGCGCCCCGGTGTGGCAGCCCCCTTTCGAGATAGCCTTGAAGATCGCTGGCGAATAGCCGCGCGCGGCCCGAACCATCTGCGCGCCCATGGAAAGCCCCTGCCAGGATCCCGAAACCCGGCTCCAGCCTCGTTCAAAGAGCGCCGGGTCGATGCCACGGACCCGGTCACTCCGCGCCATTCTCATCCCTCTCGGCGAGGCCCGCCAGGGCAGAGCTGATCTCAAGGTCCAGCAGGCTGCGCCGCGCACGCGACATCTCCTGGACCTGGTCGGCCAGATCGAAGACCAGACCCGCAAGGGCGCGGACGTCACGGTGACTTGAGGCCGGGTAGGACAGTCTCTCGCCCCGCACCTTGGCCTCGTTCAGACGTCGCGCGATCTGGTTCACGTTGTTGCCGACCCGGTTGAGCGCGGCGCCGAGGCTGCGCAACTCGTCACACATCTCGTCGTCGGGCAGGAAGACACCTTCGGCCGCCAGCATCAGGCGGCGCATGGCATCCGAGCGGTGCGCAATCCCGCGCCGCGACAGCGCCGCGTCGAACCGGCGCAGGTCGTCGTCCGAGACCCGGATCCCCACAACCCGCGATCGGCTGCCGTTCGCTGTCTGACGCTCATCCCGGTGGTTCACCACGTTGTAGATCGTCTTCAGGCTGACATCGTAGCGCGCGGCCAATGACGCCGCGGAGACGCCGTTCCGGCGGTCCTGGGCGATGGTCGATCGCTCGATCTCTGACAGTCTACGACGGCGGGGCATTTTGAAGTTAACGTTCCTATTTCTTGCCAACTTCGTACAAGCCCGCCGACTCCCAACGCAAGTGGAGTCGGCCATAAGGGCTTGTACTCAATGTAGAAAATCGCCCTGCAGGGGCGATTTCCCGTCCCTTGTCAAATGGATCGCGCTTCGCGCTCATTGCACCACGCGATGCGGCCTCCGCATCGCGCATCGCGTCTTTTGCGCCCCGTCTTTTGCACCCCGCAAGACGGGTTTTGCCGCGTGCTGACCGTCTCGCGTCACCCGCAGAACGACATACGCGAGACTGCCTCCCGTCGTCTGGAGCGCGCTATCCGTCTCCTGCATTCCGTCCGCGGCACATCGCCAAGCGCATCCCGACATTTGGAGGGTGTGTGGTGCCCCGCGACGAATGCTGAAGGCACCACGGCAGACGTCGCACGGTCATCGCACAACGCCGCCCGCTGCATGCCAAACGCGGGTCGCATCCCGACTTCTGCTTGACCGCTCCGCCTCATGCGTTTAGCGACATTGTGGTATTATCGTTGCGATTCACTATTTTTGCGGAGGATCAGAATGCCGAACGAAAATCTTGTGGTGATCGCAGCGATGGCCCGGAAAGGGGGCAGTGGAAAAACGACGCTTTCGCGCGCCTTGATCAGCGCCGCAATCGCCGCCGGACGCAGAGTGATGTTGATCGACACGGACAGCACGAGGGTACTCGGGGCCTGGCATACTCGGGCGCAAGCCGGTGGGCTGAGTTCGCCGCTTCTCTGCTCGGCCACCGTCGAAAGCGTGGCGGGTGTCGAGGATCAGATCGATCAGGTCTACATGGCAGGCACGGCAGACTTCATCTTCATCGATACCGCAGGGGTCGGTGCCGAATGGTCAGACGGAATTGCGGTACTTGCGGACCACATTGTGACGCCCGTCATGCTGTCGACGTCTGATTTCGATGTTGGCGCACAGACTTCTGATTGGTTTGAGAAACTGAAATCCCGTGTTGACGACCCCTCCAGCCTCCCGCGCCACCACGTCGTCCTCAACATGGTCGACCCGAAAACGACCCGTGCTGACGCCGCCCTGATTGAAGAAGCGCTCACCCGTTTTCCGGTCATTGAGACCGTCATGATGCGACGAAACACTTACAAGGAGATGGATCAGAAGGGGCTTCTCCACGCCTTGGCACTGGAAAAGCAATCTGATCCAAACCCTCTGATGCGTCCACATGTACGTCATGTCGTCGAGGCGCTCGAGGAGGCGACGGACATCCTCAACAACATTCTTGCTGCGTGAGGACAGTCGATTGCGCAAGAAGATCCCGACCATCACCAGGCCCGACCCAGCCTACGCCGCCACCCTGCAACAGGGTGACCGCGAGGTTCCCGGGAAGGAAGATGAGGCACAGGTCACAGCAACAAAGACAGGCACCCCAGCCGCTGACGTTGACATTGGCGTTGACGCGGATCGGCACGGGTCAGAGCGTGTGCCGGAAGGTACCGTGGCGCCGCACCAAGTTACCGCGGAAAGCTCTGACCCGCATACCAGCCTGAGAGCTCCCGCATCGGCGCGCGCTTTGAGCCCCACCCGGAAGATCGACATCAGGGTCAACGCACTCGAACGACAGGAAGCAGCGCTGCAGACTTGTGGTGTCGAGCCAGCACATGTGGTGCGTGCCGCCCTGCGCCGTGCAGTCAAAGGCTGGCAACTGTCGCCGGTCTTCGCGCCAGTCGCGGAGGAGCGGCGCACTCGAAACACGCAGTGGCAGGCCCGGACATCTCTGGCAGTCGATGCGACCAGCCTGGGTGCTCTCCTCCGGGACCACGACCCCCTCGACGTCTTGAGTAAATGGGCTCTGATCCGCGGCCAAGTGGAACCACGCATATGGGGCGAGATCGACAAAATCTTGGAAGAAATTGCGGTTCGCGCTGCATCGCCGCATGGGCAGCACACACCGTAAGAGACCTATCTGAAAAGATAACTTACTTTTCGCCGGTGGATTTTCGCCCACCGGCAGAAGCTCGCCTTGCAGTTGCAGAAAGCGTGGCGCTAATGAGCGTCATAGGGAATTTCAGACCTCAGTAGTGACGAGTTGCGAGGTCCATTTAGGAGGAACGCATTATGAACACGAAGCCCCGCCTGACTGGCGAACCGATCATGCGCATCCTCTGCAAGACATCTGAAAATCTGGTTGGCTACCTGTATCAATGGAACAATGGCGACGTGCAGCCTGCCTGGTTCGACCGCGCCATGGCGAACGTTCGCTATGAACCATTCATTCAAGCGCCGGAACAGAACCCAGTCGATCCGAAGACCCCCAGACCGCGTCAGCAAGATCTGACGCACCTTGAAAATGCTTAGCTCACGACCTCGCTTCGGTTTGTCGGTCATCCCGTCCTGCAGGTCCTTTGAGCGATAGAGTTGACTTCTATGCCTCACAAGTGATCTATATATGAGTTATAGAAAGGATGTCTATAACTCATGGCTTGGAACTGGACGCTACCCGATTGGCCGGATTTCCGGTATGACGCCTCCGCTCTGGAGCCGTTTGAGCAGACGTTTCTCCTGTCGTCCGGGGAAATCCTCGGCGCGGTCCATCATGTCAGCCAGCCGGAGCGCGAGCAACTCCGCATTGAACTGCTCAGCGAGGAAGCGATGCAGACGAGCGCCATCGAGGGTGAAATCCTCGACCGGCTCAGTGTCCAGTCTTCGCTTCGCCGCCATCTAGGCCTCGATCCAGACAGCTACCCTGCCAAACCGCGCGAACAGGGCGTCGCGGAAATGATGGTCGACGTCTATTCCAGTTTTGCAGAGCCGCTGACCCATGAGACACTGCACCGCTGGCATCGGATGCTCCTGTCCCATGACCGCCGGTTGGAAACCATCGGGGCCTACCGACGCCACGCCGAGGCGATGCAAATCGTTTCTGGCCGCCTCGACCGGCCGACGATCCATTTCGAAGCGCCTCCCTCGGAGCGGGTCATGCCTGAGATGGAGCGATACGCGGATTGGTTCAACAAGACCGGGCCGGGGGGAGCAGAGCCGCTTCCAGCGCTGACGCGCGCAGGGCTAAGCCACCTCTATTTCGAGAGCATCCACCCATTCGAAGACGGCAACGGCCGCCTGGGTCGCGCCCTCGCTGAAAAGTCTCTGGCGCAGAACATTGGCCAGCCGACCCTCATCTCGCTCGCCTTCACCATCGAGAAGGAGCGCAAGGCTTACTACGACCAGCTCGAGCAGCATCAAAAAACGCTCGACGTGACCGATTGGCTCGTCTGGTTCGCAGAAGTTGTCTTGAAGGCCCAACAGGCAACACTCGACCGCGTCGGCTTCTTCATCAGCAAGGCACACTTCTACGATCGTCACAGGGACCAGTTGAACGAACGCCAGGCCAAGGCCATCGCTCGCATGTTCCGGGAAGGTCCCGGCGGGTTCAAAGGTGGCCTCAGCGCCGAGAACTATCTCAAGATCACCGGAACCTCGCGCGCAACCGCAACCCGCGATCTGCAGGACCTGGTCGAGAAAGGTGCGCTCAGCCGAACCGGTGAGCGACGCCATACGAGGTACTGGTTGAAGCTTGGGTAAAAAAGCTGAAACACCAAGTCAGAAAAGGCTTCCCTGTTCCGCGAATTCACTGACCGGATCCTCGTCAAATACAATTCCGGAAATTGCCCCCAGATCCCGGACTACTTGAACAAGATGATGAGCCGTGTTTAGTTCCCTCCAGCCAGTCGCATCGCCGCAGGTTTCGGTCAGCCCCTTCGCGTTTCGCCAGATACGGTCGTCCGCAGGGGAAAAGCCCCTGCCGCTGTACTCCTTGCTCTCGATGATCTGCTTGCAGACGTCGCGCATAGTCGGCGTGAAGGCTCCCGAGTCGCTGCCCCTGACCACCAAGGTGTGGGTCTTGCCCGTGTAGCGCAGGTGCGGCCTTGGCCTCCCGCCTCCCTTGCCCTTCGGGAACACCATCCGCCCGCAATCCGCGCCGAAGTCACCGTATGCAAGTCGATCGGGTTGGACGCCGGTCTCTTTCAGGGCCGCCTGGAAGGTGGTCCACTCCGCCCTTGCGATCAACGTGCGCTCGTTAGCTCCGACTGGCAGCTTGTCGGGGTACGCCGAAGCTTGGTAGACAATCTTGCTCCACCGCGCCGCGGCGTCCAGTTGGTCGAAGATTTCGCCGATGGCAGGCGCAAAGTCGGCGCCCAGGGGGGCGCCAGTGAAGTCCACGAAGAGGACACACTGTTCAGGCCGGACGCCCGCCTTCTCCACCGCCTCGACCAAAGCGGCGGGATCAACTTCCTCGAAGTCCATGTAGATGCCCGCCCTGACGTCCCCGTCCCGAACGAGCGCCTGACGGGCCGGGTTGGCCAGATCGCCGATCGTCAGCACCGGAAGCAGGCGCGAATTCACGGCCGTGGCGATGCGGAAGAGAGTCGCCACCCCCTCGTCGCCGAGGGCGGCCGCTGCCAGTTGCGGGTCAAGAAACGCACGCCGGTGGGGCCAGCTCTTTCCAAGGCGCTCGCCCATCATGTAGGCAATCTCGTCCAGCGTGGGTACGCGCCCCTTTTCGGGATCGGACTCGGTGGGAGGCGGCACCACGAAGCGCGGGCAGACGTGCCCCTGATAACGGGGGGCCAGCCAGCCGCAGGCCGCGAACTCGCCGGGCTTAGCCCTGAGTGCCGGGTAGTATGGGAGCATCACTCTTTCCTTTCTGGGCTTCGCCCACAAACAGTTTTCTCACGGTGTTCCTCCCGATCTTGTTTGCGAACAGGGACCACTCTCCCCGTTCTTTGCGTATCCGCCCGAACACAATTGCCGGATGGATACCCAATTCGTTGGCGAAGCGCTCGATGACCGAAGCTGACTTCGCTATGCGGGCGGTAGAGCGCCGCCAGCGTTCTTCTGGGATGAGCAGGTTGGAAGCGAAGCGGTTTGCCTCTTCCTCCTGTTCATCGACCGATGTCTCTTGGTCTGTCTGATCGTAGAAGCCTACGGCTAGCCCGGTGGAGAAGTGAAGCGTGACGTGGGCAAGCTCATGCATCAGTGTGAACCAGAAGTTGTCCACGGTGTCGGTCCTTAGGGTCATTCCTATGACCGGTCTACCATCCACGATGAAGGCAGCGCCGTCGATCTTCAGGCCAGGCACCTGAGGCTCCACGATCAAAACGATTCCGCGAGTTGCAAGCACTTCCACTGCCCGGAGCGGCCCGTGGGGGTCGTTGCTCAGGCGGACCAGTTCGGGCATCCACTTGAGTTCAAGCGGCTCGTGAACATCCTCGACGCCTGCGAAAGCATCGCGCGCCCTGGCTGTTACCCTAGCGCGCCAAGCATGGAGCATAACGTCGTCGGTGTGATCCACAACGTTGAGGCCAGTTCGAAGAAGCCCAGGGCTTCCAAAGTCGATCCGGTTCTCTGCGATGTAGCGGCGCAGCTCAGCCTCGGTGAAGTCCTCGGCGAACCAGCCGTTCTCGCGCCCATGCTTGAGGATTTTCTTGATTTCGGATTTCGAGACCCCATCAATCACTTTGTCCAGCCCCCGGAAGGCTGGTTGGTCGGGCATGTCCGCCGTCAGGCGAACGCCGAGCAGCGCTGCGACACGGTTATAATTCTTGAGACTGATTTGGGCGTATCGCTCCGCTTCCCAACGCTGGACCTGCTGCTCCTTCACTCCGAGACGCCACGCTAGGTCTTTCTGCGAGTAACCGTTGGCTATCCTCGCGACGATCAGCATCAGGCCCGGTTCGTGATTGACTAGGTTCTTTAGTGCAGTCGGCTTCTGAGTTTCCTTGGCCTCTTCGTACGCTTCTACCGCGTGGGTCAGGCGCTCGCGCTCGGCCTTCATCATGCGCGAGACCTGCGAAACCACCTCGGGAGGCAGACCGGCAACAACCGGTTCCATCGCGTGCTCCGAGTTCAGTGCCTCAGTCAGACGAGAAATACGGGCGCGTGTGTCCCGCGCTTCCTTCTCGTTCAGGGTGATTCCGTTCATGGTCATGCCTCAATATACCCAACTTATTTGTTGTGGCCAAGTACCCAACAGATAAGTTGGGTGCAAGAGCGCTTCTGCCTCTAACACCCCATCAACCGATAGATTTCGCAATCGCCCTTTGGTGATGACCTCCGTGCATCCACCCCGCCTAGATGCGGAAGCTCCCGATCGGTACGTAATCTAGCCTCATTTTATTTCTTCATTACGATTTCTTGAGAGGGTACGTCGTACTCGAACAAATGAAGGCGCCCCTCTTCAATCAGTTTCGCCGCACGGCCGACATGTTCCGGCAAAACGTAAAACCATTCCTTTGGAAAGACCTTCTTCCCGAAGCGGTCCGTCACAAAGAGCTCTGCCGGCCTAGCCGTCGCGAAAAAGCGGTGGAGAAGGTTCTCAACTTTGCGGCGGGACAGGTTTTGAAGCTCGTAGGTCGCGACGATGTCCACTGGTGCTAGCAAAAACGTTGGATCGTTACGAGCATCTGCAACCCGGCGCGCAACATCCTGACTGGTGACACCGATCTTGTGAAGGATCATTCGCTGAGTTCTGATCGACGGATCATCCGAGCGCGACCGAGCGACGTAAATTGTCCCAGACAATTCTAGTTGATCAGATTCCCAGTCCGGATCGAGGGGACCAAGCCCGACCTTCTGAACCATTCTGGCCGTCTTATCGTCGTTGAGCGACTTGCGGAACGAAGACATGAGAGGATCACTCTCCATGCCGTTGGAAAAGATGACCCGAAGTCTGTGGTCACGAGAACCCCCTCGCGCGGACATTTCGGATTTCTCAGCGATCATCGCGAGAAGGCCGTTGCGGATGAAGAAGTCGCCTTCTATGGGCTCAATCACGGACCATTTCTTTACAGGCAGTGCTTGGCGGTCGCCCGCTTCCAAAGCCTGCTGCACCGCTTCAAAACGCTCTACGAACTGGTCGAAATCGCGACAGGGAACAAATTCAGCCCGATGATCGGGCAAGTGTCGCTCTGCGGCAGGCGTCGTATGTTTCAAATCGATCAGAGACGCATCGACGGAAAGCTCTTCATCGTTGAAAATATCATCTAGGCTGTCAGGCACGTCAGAAACTAGCGGCTCATCTCGCCATGATTTCAATGCCTGCGCCGTCTCGTCGTCCAAGAGTCCAAACCGGTCCTCCAGCCGCATTTGGTCTGTCGGCGCAGACTTGATCGATGCCCAGATCGAACCGAGCCGCATCTCGTCATGGTCCACTGCATCAGGATCGGGAACGCGCCCGTGTTTCTCAAAGAACGCTGAGACTTCTCTCAGCGCGCCAGCCCCTTGGTCGGAAGCTACAGTGGCGCGGCTGCCGCGCAGCCTAACGTCCAACAGTCCGAATTCATCGTCTTCCGCAAATATGTCATCCAAGCTCGGCCGCGTCATTGCATCGCTCCCTCGCGCAGCCGCTTCGCCTTCTCAGCTTTCAGCCAGGCCAGTGCCTCTGCCATCCGCTTCTCCAGGGGATCGGCGGAATGAACCTTCGGCTCACGTCCCTCACTAGCCCGGAACGCCTTGATCCTCGGCCAAAGTGTTCGAGCCTCGTCGCCGGTCATATTGACCCGCAATGCAACCATCGCCGATTGGACATGTGCCAAGAGTTCCGAGTTCAAAGACTTCGATGCGACCTCGAACCGTTCACGAAACGTGTTCACGCTATCGATGAGCTCAACATCGATGTCGCGGACGTTGATGAATTTCTTGACCATCTGCAGCAGCGTATTGGGGGCGCTGTCTCCGGCTTCATCCCCATCGTCGTCAGAAGCGTCCGCCTTGCCGGGGCTGCCGGTCAAAGGTGACTGCCCTTCAGCGAAGCCACGCTCAGCTTCTCGCCGCGCCAAAGTTAGCACGTTCATATGCGCCGCAAGGTGTTGCCGAACAGACTCGGCCTCTTCTGAATCCAGAGTTTCGTATCTGCGCTCGATGATGTCCGTCAGAACCATTTGCGTGGCAACCTCAGGCGCCGTGTCGGGAGAAAGGACCCGTCTATCCATTTCCTGGTAGGCGGTAGCCAGCAAGTCGTGCATGTCCTTCTCGCAGATTTCCCGAGCTCGATCAGTGGGTGGCTCAATCAGTCCCTTGATACCGATTGTAACGTTGCCTTCGGCGTCAGTCCCGACCGGGGCACGCACGTCGCCATCCTCGCGCCGATAGAATTTGAAGTTGGGTGCCAACACCTGCTCCATAAGCAGAGAACCAGAAATGGCCTTCAGCATGTCGTTGACCGCGTCCGTCACAACGCCGGTTTCCACACCCGGCTCGGCAACCAGGTTGGTGAAGAGCGCACGCGGCTTACCCGGCGCATCGCGAGTGGCTCTCCCGATAATCTGCACGATTTCTGTAAGCGATGACCGGTAGCCGATCGTCAGGGCATGTTCACACCAGACCCAGTCGAACCCTTCTTTCGCCATACCAAGCGCAATTATGATGTCGACCTTCTCGCGGTCCGCCGTATCGTCTCGACGACCATCAGCGCCTTTGATCTCTCGCGAAAGCGCAGATTTAACAATGTCCCGGCCTGGTCCGTCATCAACCAGATCGGCGATTTTCAGAATCTGCCCATCTGGCCTGCGGACCAGATCAAATCCGGTCTCAGGATCGCGACCTTCATGGACACCCAAGAGGTCGAGAATCTTCCCGACTTCGTTGTACTTGTCGTCGAATGCCTCGGACGACCCCCGGTGAGGAATATGGATGATCGTCTTCTGGTCAGGGTTCAGCACCCCTGGCAATCCGTTGACGTAATTGCCCTTGTAGAATTCGTAGTTGATCCCGAGTGCCTTGAGAAATTCGTAGCCTTCCAGCTGCTCGTAGTAGCTGTAGGTGATCTTGGTGAACCGATCCTCATCCTCTGGCCGCAACACTGGATCCGCATCCCCGCGGAAATAACTGCCAGTCATTGCCATCACATGGCATTCCGCTCGGGAAATCAGACTGCGCAGGATCACGCCCAGCCGGTTGTTGTCGGAGGCAGAGACATGGTGGAATTCGTCAATGGCGATGAAGCAATTGTCAAGAGCCTCGATACCCGCAGTTCTTGCCATCTCATCGAAACCGAAGCGGAATGTGGCATGGGTGCAGACCAGCACCTTGGCATCGCTTTCCAGGAACGCCTGAAATGCCTTGACCTTTTGCTTGTCTGCGTCCTCGCCCGTCAAACAGAGGTTCCAGCGATCATCGACATCCCAGTCCGCCTCAAACCCGTAGCGGGTCAGATCCGTCGAGCGGAATGACCCGCCAATCGATGTCTCGGGCACGCAAACGATCGTCTTTTCCAGCCCCTGATGAAGCATCTTGTCGAGAGCGACGAACATGAGCGCGCGGCTTTTGCCAGCTGCGGGCGGCGCTTTGAGCAAAAGGAACTGCGCCGCTCGGGCGGCATAGGCACGGGCCTGCATCGGGCGTTGGCCCAACTTGTTGGTTGTCGAGTTGGAGCGCCCAAAGGTCACGTTCACCATTTCAACCATGTCATTCTCCCTTCGGGCGCGCATTGATAATCTGGTTCACACGGCATCGGGTTGCTACCCATGCCTCCAAGTCCGGAGAGGACCACGCGATCAGCTTTAACGCGTCTTGGTACTTCGATGATGGGCCTTTGTCGAAGATCGCATTGTGGTGCGCGATGCGGTTACGCCAGCGGCGAACGCTTTCGATCAAGTCGTGCAAGTCTTCCAGCTTGGCATCCCATGGAGCGTGCTTGAACACCCGCTGAAACCCTTTCGGGAACAGATAACGCTGGAATCGCTTGGTCGTCAGATGCTCCCAAAACCCGAAAGACAAAGCCGAAACCATGTGGTGGGCGTCCATAACGTCACCATGTTGATCGGTCTCATCAGCGATAGCGTTGTCGAGGTCCTTCCTGCGAACAGGGTCCAGGATTTTCAGGAAAGTTGCGTTTTCAAACCATCGCGGGTCGCGGTACGTCAGGGCGTTGTGGATGCTGTTCCGGCAGGTCACCTCGGCCATATGCAAAGCAAAGTGGAAGGCCTCGGACAGGTCGCAGTTCCAGAGGTAGATGTCCTCGCGCGCCACCCCGGCATCACCCGCCGCAGGGGCGTATCGCTGCAGTCTTCGGTCGCTCAGGCAGTCGGTTAACAGCTTCTGAACCCTAAGATCGGTCAGAGTTTGAACTTGATCCGTGGCCACATCAGCGCTATCTATTGCTTCGTGAGACGCGGTGAGGTTGCCTTTAGGTGCTTCGGCAGGCTTCTGGCCCCTCCCGTGGACAAGATCATGAGGCGGGCCTTCGGGCGCCGCCTCGCTTGTTTTTGGGGGCGCGTTCTTATCGGTCATTTCGCGCCCGCCTTCTGACCACGATCTTTCAGTATCGCCTTCTCGAACCACGCGGGGACACTGGTAACGTCAGCCTTAGAGATGTTCTCGGGCACGTCCTTCCAGAAAGACACGATGGCATCAGCGAACGCCTGCAATTGTACATCGCTGACCTTGAGGTGTGTATGATCACGCCACTCAATACCCAAGTCGTTGTAGAACTTAACGCCATTTTCGTCCGTAAAAGGATCGACCACGTACTCGGGAAACTCCCTCTTCAAATTTTCAAATGCCGTGCCCTCTCCATGCTTGTAGACATTCACTACAAGTCGGCACGCATCCAGCAGCTTGAAATACCCAGTACTGCGGATCTTCCACCCGAAGCCTTCGAGCAGGTCAGCGAGGTCTGAAAAGTTCGCCTTCCAGATCTTGTCCGTAGCAGACTCACCGCGGTGCCAATGTCCTATCTCACGCACCAACCAATCGCGAAGCTGCTTGTCCCATTCATGGAACATGCCCGCGACCACACTCAGCTGGGTCTGTTCACGCAAATCGGAGAGCAGGCGGTAGAACTCGATGCCGGCCTCTCCGGCCGCCTCATAGAAGCTCCCCGGATCGTCTCGGTCAGGATCGAAACGGTGACTATTGTTCTCGAGCCAGTCTTCCGAGGCCTTGTCTGCCTCAGCTTCAATGTTCTCAAACTGCGTGAGAAGCCGCTTGCGTGCTTGTTCAACATAGAACAAGTGCCCGTCGATCAGCGACTGGCGAAACGGTCCCCACATCTGGAACAGTACATAGGTCCCCGTCATGCCCCCGCCCCCTCCTTGTCTTGCGACTTCACCTTGGCGGCATAGAGCTTGAAGAGCTTTTCAAGCCGCTCGGTGTCGTTGCGGAAGGGGCGACCGATATACATCGTCTCCAAGAGATCATCGTTTTCGCGATGAAGGGCGCGCAATGCTTCGGGCATTTCTTTAGGATCGTAGAGTTCAGAGATTGTCTTCGGAAAATGCGAGTAACGGCATTTGAGTATCCGGCGAGCCGACGTAGAAAGCTGCAATCTTTGCTCATCAGAGAATTTCGGCACTGGGAAAGTATTGTAGACAACTCGAACGGAATATCTAAATCCGTTTCCAATACGACCGCCGACCGTGGCCAACCAAAGCCGGTGTAGTGACGAAGAAATTATTGCAAAAAGGTAATCCTCCTGATCGTAAATTGCAAAGGCCTCCTTGCTCAATACATTGCCAGCAGACAGCATAGTGGCGGGGACGTACTCACGATCCGAGGACTGAGAGTTTGGCACTGCAATGCAAGGCCTATCTTGAAATGTGGAGTAACAGAACCGATGAGGCACGTGCGCGACCTTCCTTGCATCGCGCCCTGCGCTTGATCTATATTTCGCACATGCCTCTATCCGCTCTCGAATTGGTTTTACGTCCAATGCCTCTGCCAATCGATCATCGGAGACCCAGACGCAATATCTCTGCTTTCCCTCGATCAACTCATCCCCGCCGATGTAGGGCAACAAAAATGGCTGAGAGCGCGCATCCGCCGAGATCATTTCTTCCCGCTCCGAAACCGAGACGGAAAGGCGCTTGCCATCCACAGGATTGCTGCCCATTACCATCTCAGGCAGATCAAAGATCTGCTTGTTGGAGGCTACAATCGGAATGAATCGGAAGGGGATCAGATAAGGACTTATCTCTTTCGCGGTAGTAACAACGTCACCATCAAACAAACGCGCTTCCGTGGCCGTACCTGCTTGCATTCCAATAATGGTAACCCACACGCCCGCATTGTCTGCCGCCGAATTGCGCCACATGAACGGCCGATAGGCAAATTTTATTCTATGCGAATACTCAAAAAGTGCCCCCCACATGGGAGCCACTTGTTCGCCTTGGCAAATAGAGCTTGTGGCAACGAGTGCAAACGGGCTTGATCCGTCCCCATATCTTGCCGCTTTGAAGAACCAGGTCGCGACGTAGTCGAGAAGAAGCAACTCACCAAGTCCGTTGCAGACCATATCCTCCGTTTGCCAATCCTCTCTCTTTTTTGCGCCATAGTACGGCGGGTTCCCCGCAATGAATACCTCATGATCATCGCTAGATGGTGGGCAAATCGTCTCCCAGTCTTCCCGAAGCGAGTTCCCAACGTGAATGTTCGCGGAATCTTTCAGGGGCAGTGCTGCGGGGCGGCGGCCAAAGACTTCGGCAAAGCTGGCATTGGCCTGATATTCGGCAATGAACAGCGCGAGCTTTGCGGTCTCTGCCGCAAAGTCAGCAATCTCGATCCCATAGAAATTGCTGATCGGGATGGCCGAAAACATCTGCATCGAGCCGGGGCCGTTGAGTTCCTCCAGCCGCTGCAGGATTCGCGTCTCTCGCGCTCTGAGTTCGCGGTAGGACACGACCAGAAAGTTGCCCGAGCCACAGGCGCGGTCAAAGACGCGAATGCGCGACATGCGGTCCAGCACTTGCTGCAACGCTTTTGCGCGGTCCCAGGCCTTGTGGATCTCGGCATCCAGATCATCAAGGAACAGCGGCCCGATCACCTTCATGATGTTCGGCACCGAGGTGTAGTGCATCCCCAGTTCCGAGCGCTGCTTGGGATCAGCCACCGACTGGATCATCGAACCGAAGATGTCAGGGTTGATTTCGCGCCAATCAAGATCGCAAGCATCGCGAAGGTAGCGGAAGGAGATCGTGTCAAACCGCGGTGCGTCGATGGTGCCCGCGAACAGCCCGCCGTTTACGTATTCCAGCTCTGCCGTCCATGACGGCAGGGAGCCGCGCTTGTCCTTGGGCAGGTTCATGGCGTTGAAGGCGGTGATGATGGTTTCACGCGCCTCCTCGCCCTTGTCGCCCGCATGAGTGAACAAAAGGCGCGAGAACTGGTTGTCCGGGAAGATGCCGACGTCTTCGGCAAACATGCAGAAGATGAGCCGCATCATCAGCTGGTTCATCTCGTGCCGCCGCTCGTCGCTACCCCAGTCCGGGTTGGCCTTGGTCAGCGCGTCATAGAGGCGGGCGAGTTTACCAGTTGCCTTGACGTCGACAGGGTTCTCTTCGACCGCGCGGTAGCGTTCCTTGCCCGCGGCGGGCAGGAAGAAGCCGAAATGATCACCTAACTCGCTGAAGGTGCAATGCAGTGTATCGCCTGAAGCTGGATGTTCAGCCGCAATGGTTTCGCCATCGGTCGCGATCAGGATCGCGGGCTTGGACGCCTTGGTTTTCTTAGAGGCGCGCAGCTGATCGAGCGTGACATCGGTCAGACCCTTTAGTGCAGGCGCGTAGTGGAACTTCTTGTTGAACAGAACGCCGCCAGGAAGATCCGACTTGTTGGTCGAGCCGTTGCGCAGTTTCGAAATCGCAGCCTTGGCCGCGTCCGTCGCCTCGGCAAAAGCAAAGGGAAACTCACTCGGATCGAAAGGCTTTGCCGCAATCTCTGCAAGGGCATCGTAAATTTCAGTCGGGTTCATCAACAGGCCTCGGAATTCGTTACACTATTCGTAGTCAAAGAAGCCGCCGGAAACTACCGAAAATAAACGCGAAATACACGCTTGGCGAAATCTCATTTGCCGCTTTTCAATCCATTTTCTGCTCTGCGACAGCTCGATACCCTCGCCGCGTCTTGCTCGCTGCGAGCTTCAACAAGGCGGTCACAGCATGCCCCTCGTCCGGGTGCCGTTCGATTAGCATCTGCCCTCGAAACCCGATACGGCCCCATTCCCGCACAAGGCATGCGCCGCCAAACAGGTCTGGCTGAACGCTCATTCGATAGAAGCGCCGCATGTTGAGAGACGGGTCGATCCGCTTGAGATCGACCGTCGTCGGGAACACTTCCATTTGCTGCGATGTGTCGAACATGTTGTTGATGCCTCTCTCCAAACCACAATATCAAGCGATCTTCGACGTTTCCACAATGTTCTGTCCCGGATTGCAGTCGGGGGCTCACGCCCCCTTCTCGAACTTCATGACCGGGATGCCGAGCCTCGAAGCCTTGTCGGCGAGGTTTTCCTGGATACCGGTTCCGGGGAAGACAAGGACCCCGACCGGGAGCACATCCAGCATCGCGTCGTTGCGCTTGAAGGGCGCGGCCTTGGCGTGCTTGGTCCAGTCAGGCTTGAAGGCGACCTGCGTCACGCCCCGGGCCTCGGCCCATTTTGCGGCGATGAGTTCCGCGCCCTTGGGGCTGCCACCGTGCAGAAGGACCATGTCGGGATATTTGGTCCGGACTTGGTCGAGCTTGCCCCAGATCAGGCGGTGATCGTTGAAATCGGTCCCGCCGGTGAGGGCGACCTTGGGGCCTGCGGGAAGCATTACCTCGGTCTCGGCGCGGCGCTTGGCGGCCAGGAAGTCGCGGCTGTCGATCAGGGCGGCGGTCATGTGCTGGCGGTTCACCATCGAGCCGGTGCGGGGGCGCCAGGTCGATCCCGTGTGATGGACGAACTCGGTGGCGGCGTGATCGCGCATCATGTCCATGCAGTTGCGCCGTTCAACGAGAGTCAGGCCTTCGGCCGTCAGGCGCTCGAGTTCGACGGACTTCACTTCGGAGCCGTCCTGCTCGCGCTGGAGGCGGCGCTGCGCCTGCTCGTTCTCATCGAGCGTCCGCTCGATCCGGGCCGTGGCGCGGTGGAAGAGGTTGACCTGGCCCCAGAGCACCTCTTCGAGGTCGGGTTCCATACGGGTGTCTTCCAGGGTCGCGACGAGGGCGTCGAAGATGTCGGCGACGGCGACGGCGAGGCGCTGCCCATCGGGCATCGGGCGCGGATCGGGCTCGTCAAAGGGGCGATAGCCGTAGAGCTGGAGCTCGTCGAGCGCATGGGCGGTCTGGGATGCGCTATGGGCGGGTTCATACGCGTCGTCGTGAGTATGGATCGTCATCGGTTTCTTGCCTCCGGGCCTGTCTCGTCCGCGCGTCATCCCGCGCGGCCTTCATGGGCAGACCCGAGCCGTCGGGGCGGTTGCCCCTTCACCGCGGCTTCACCGGGGCCGGAACAGCGTGGAAGAGGTCGGCAGGGAAGCTATTTGTCTCGCGATGCAAAGGCGGCAGATCGGGGTCCCCACGCGACCTGTCGCGTGGGGTGGTCTCGCCGCCGGCGGAAATAGGTTCCCTGCCGACCTTGCAGGGGCAACCGCTTTGACGGCCTGCCCATCTCTTGAAGGCCGCGCAGGGCTGACGGGTGGATGTGCAAGGCCCGGGATGGGGTGAGGACGACGATCCAGAGCCACGACTGGGATGCTGCCCCCTGCCCCGCACTCCCAGACCCCCCTGCGCGATGCAGCTCAGCTGGGCAGGCGATGCCGATCCTCTGGCCCGATCTGTCCTGCCAGATGCTGGCGCAGCGCGACCTTGCCGTTCGCCCGGAGATCATCGTTGAAATCCCCGAGCCGCGGTTCCAGCACCCGCACACGCACCCCGACCTCGGAGGCTCTGGCGCTCAACCTCCCTGCCGCAAGTTGCCCAGCCGGATCGCGGTCGATGGCGATGTAGAGGCGCTGGAGCCCCTCCGGCAGCAGGACCGCCCCGAGGTGTCCCGACGAGAGCGCCGCCCAGACGGGAAGGCCGGGGGCCGCCTCGGACAGGGACAACATGGTCTCGATGCCCTCGCCGACGACGAGGATGTCATCATGCGGGGTGAGCCTGACAGCATTGCAGAGGAGGTGACCCATAGCCCGACGCTCTGGATTCACTGCCGCCTTCCCCTGTCCGTCAGGCGCCAGCCAGGTGCGATGCACGCCCTGCACGGCCCCTGCCCCATCGGTAACCGCCGCGATCATCGCCGGTCTGGGGATGCTCCGGGTCTGCCCCTCTTCCCGATGCCAGCACTTCGGGTGGAAGCGTAAGGCGCCGTTCGCCCCGAATTGGGTGATGCCTCGGGAACGGAGGTAGGTCTCAGCAAGCGTGCCTGTGATCAGGTTCGAGGCAGCAAACAAGCGCGCCGCCGCCGCAGGAGTGCCACCGGGCGCCTTGGCCTTCCTCGGCTCTTGCCTATCCGGGACGACCGGCTGCGGACGGCCAAGATGCGCTCGGGCCTCGTCGAGAAGATCGGGGAAGCGCGTGATCCCCGTCCGGGCGCGGATGATGTCCAGGAGATCGCCATGCTCGCCTGTGGCCCCATCGGTCTTATGTGGAATTCCACATAATACGGAACATGTTGCGGCGCGGGTTATGTTGCGGTGGCGTGAACTTGCGCGGTTTG